>Ga0209800_10001133_pt1 | contig 30426 bp, 22 predicted proteins | sample Higcelweek8metaG_FD_187174 | JGI IMG/M metagenome (GOLD analysis project Ga0209800, IMG submission 187174) | Freshwater pond sediment microbial communities from the University of Edinburgh, under environmental carbon perturbations - High... | ecosystem: Environmental > Aquatic > Freshwater >...
TTCTTGTAAGATGATATTGTAATTTGGACTGATATACTCAAAGATTCCCTTTAGTCTATTTGATATGGTATCATCAATTACTTTTCTTCTATACTTTATAACCAGCACCAAATGGTAATACATCAAGAATACCGAATGATTATTATTATCTAATTCCATTCATACACCTCAGCATATTTTTATACTACTGATTGTATAATTTAATTAGAGAAATGTCAATAGGACCTTTGATGTCGCCGATTCATCACCCACCTATAGAGGAAGGAGACTTCTCGGCGGTTAGGTTAAATCACGCGGTGTTTTTGTTCCCTTTACCAATCTTTATTCTTGCGAGCCACAGTAGAATAATCGGCATTACAAATGTTATTATCCACGCCCAATTTCTAAAATACTCTGTCTCAAGCTTCACTGCACTTAAAAGGTTTGGTGGAAACAGACTTATGTTCATCAAAAGTATTGCAAACGGAAAGATTAGTGGTTTATAGTATTCAAGTTTAAAGGTCTTTTTAAAGGCATATACTATAAAATAGAAGTTCAATGTAACAAATAATAATGATGCTGCTACCCAAGCTATCATAAAAACAGACTCAATCCTCTGAAAAAAACGTCCTATAGTTATGAGTCTTGCCATCTGAAATATCGGAATAACCCTTTCTAATGCAACGGGCATAGGAAATACTGTTATATAAACGAAAGATGATATCAATAAAAAGGCACTTGAAAATCCTAATGCTACATATCCTGATTTTTTAAGATTTTTATTGTTCTTTATAAATGGCACTAATAAAAACAGCAATAATATTTCTGAGAAGACTGAGACTTTTAATGCACCACTAACAAAAATCTTTTCTATTCCATTTCCAAGCAAAGGAAATACCTGTAGAATCTCTATATTGTTGGATACCATGATAATAATCAGCATAAATCCTGTTGCTATTAATGGAACCAATATGCCATGCAGCCTTCCTATGGATTCAAGGCCAAAATACGCTCCTCCAATCATACATACTAAGAAAAACATCTCTACAAAGCTTATTGGTGAATTAGTTAAAGCTATTAATTTTATGCTCTCACTGAAGGTACGCATATATACCGAAGTTACATAAATAAGAAAAACCATGATTATGCATCCTACTATTATTCTTCCAATATCTTTACCGACATACTCTCCTACGTCAATAATATCTTTACCTTCCATGTCTTTATATAATCTAAGAATTATCCAAAACCCAACAAAAGCCAATAGCGATATATATATAGTGAATATCCAACTTGCTGATCCTCCATACTCCGCCGCTGTCCTTGGAAAATTGATAAAGATTTTTGTGCATATAGCATTAATAAGGATTGTAGCTACTTCCCAATTTCCAAATACCATTTTTTTCTCCATAATCATGCCTCTCTAAAAAATAATGAATATATTGGTAAAGCAAATGCCATAAGTGCTACTATATATATCATAATGGCACCAAGTTTATTTTTTCTTCGCCATGTCCATCTTCCAAAGCTTATTGCATATATACTTATACATAATAATCCAGCCAGAACAATAATTATTTTTAATGTCATTTTTCTTTCTCCTGTTCATTATTTATTTTGCAATAAACAATTTACACTATTGGGATGATTTATATACAATATTTTTAATAAGCAACCCTGGTCTTCTTATTTTAAAATTCACTTTCACATCATATTCTGAATCATGGAATTTCCCTTTCCAGTTATATTCTTCCCATTCCTTGAAAGTGGCAAATCGTATTTGTGCATATGCTCCAAAGCCACTTATATCACTTTTGTATTCTTTTGTAATATCTTCTAGATACATAAGCATACCTTTTTTTATATACTGCTCAACATACGTTTCAAACTCTTTTGTAACCGTGCTTTCTTCATAATTTACTGCGCTTTGTACAGATAATATATTCGCTTCAATATTTATTTTTAATTGAATTTTGGGCTTTCCGCTTTTTACATCTACTTTGATTCCAGGTTCTCTGCTCTTAATTATATCTAGCAAAACAAATTTATCTTTCTCTCTCATATCAGGAATTGTCCAATATGAATGCCCGTAATCTCCTGTAGTCAGAAGATAGTACTTAACATCGTCTCCATCAAGCTGTCCTACCATTTTTGCTCCATCAAATACTGCAAGTCCCATATTTTCTGATTTCATACTGCTTGTCTTAGTTACATCTCCTGCAAAAAAATCACCACTAAATGGAGTATCTCTTTCCTTACCCTTGAATGTAGACTTATCTGAACTGAATCCATCAGATGAATCATACTTTCCTACTCCACCCAATATTGCCACTGGGCTCTTGTGTAAACATTCGCAATACTTTGTGAACTCATGAAATTGAGAATTTGGAATAAATCCTGTATAGCTATAGCTCTGATAAACCAATTCGTAATATTTTGCAGGATTTAGCACAAGATCAGGCTTAATATTTCTTAAATACCCTTCTGCTGATCCCTTTGCAATCACCATGTACATATTCGGTCTAAATTCTCTTCCCCTAAGCATAGCTTTCGCATATGACTCTATTCCCTCTTTTGCTAGCTCCTCCGAAAAGACTACAACCTTTGTATGCGACATGTTAAGTTGTTTGCTTGTAAAGGTATTTACCATGTTAAGTCCTGAATACAAAGTAGGTGTCTCAATTGTCACTGTGCTAAATGGCTCTTCTTGATCTCCTCCTCCACTTTCCCCTCCACCTGCTTGTGGTTTTGCGATCTGAAAGGTCAGTTTAAGGAAATTCGTCTTCCCCTTATCAAATCCTATTGCTATACAATAACCCAATTCATCCACTTCGCGTTTATCATAACATCCAGTTAAAGTACTGCATATAAAAGCCAGAATCAATAATACACACAGATATTTCCTGCTTAACAGTTTAAATTTAGTCATTATTCAATCTTCCCTTATTTTTTAGTCCATTCCCTGCTGATTTTTGCTTGTTTAATCTTGTCTTTGGCATTTAAATAATCAGGACGTTTTTCCTGTTTCCACACTGGTGTTTTAAATAACACTCCCATATGTCTTCCTGCTGTATGAGGCGCAAAAGGTGCTAAATACGGAACCCCAAAGGATTTAGCACTACAAAACCATAAACCAAGTAGAAACAAACCTGCTGTAATTCCAAGAAAACCAGAAATAGCAGCAAGGATAATATAACCAAACCTCATTATTCTAAAAGCAAAACCAGTTGAAAAGTTTGGTATTGCAAACGATCCTATACCAGTTACAGCAACTATAATAATCAATATAGGGCTAACAATATTAGCTGCAACAGCCGCTTGTCCCAAAATCAACGCTCCAATTATTCCAAGTGTAGACCCTATAGGTCCAGGAATTCTTATACCTGCCTCACGTATAAGCTCAAAAGATACTTCCATAATCAGTACTTCTACTATTGATGGGAAAGGAACCCGTTCGCGAGCTGAAGCAATAGCCAAAAGCAAATCAGTAGGTATCATTTCCTGATGAAAATTTGTAATAGCTATATATATACCTGGAAGCAGCAAAGACATAATAGCAGCACCAATCCTAATGATTCTGAGCAGATTTGCATATGGAAATCTTAAATATTCATCCTCAGCTGTATGAATTAAATCCGAGTTAGTAATTGGCATTGCTAATGCGAAAGGGCTTCCACTCATAATAATTGCTACCCTTCCTTCAATAAGCATTGAACACACTCTATCAGGTCTTTCGGTAGCAATCACCTCAGGTGTGGGCAAATATGGATTATCCTCAATAAATTGCTCAAGTTCTCCAGTATCAAGTATATAATCAATTTCAATGTTTTCGAGTCTTTTTCTTACTTCTTCTACTAAAGAGTCATTTGCAACATCTTTAATATAAAGCATCGAACATGGCGTCTTGCTTATTTTACCAACACTAACGCTTTCTACTATTAAATTTTCATCCTTTAGTCTCTTTCTTATTAATGAGGTATTCCCTCTTAAACTTTCGTTAAAGCCCTCCTGCGGTCCACGGATGACAAGCTCAGTGTTTGGTCTTTCCACTCCTCTTTGCTGCCATCCTTTTACATCTGCTGCAAAAGCAATATTGATTCCATCAATGTATAACCCGCATCCTCCATAATTCACCTCATCTATGACCTCCTGATGAAGTCCTGTTTCTTTTAGTTGATTGTGTGGGAGAATATGCTTTTTTATAAACTCAGCAACACTTAACTCTTTACCTTTTATGTCAAGGTTTGACAAGATCATTAGCGGCTGTAGAATGTAATTGTTTATGACCTGTCTGTCAACCATCCCGTCATAAAATACTATAAATGCAGGAATGGTTTTGTCTCTTACTGTAATATCAAACTCTCTTAAAACAACATCGCCATTTTCCGGTATAGTAAACTTCTTTTTTACATATCCCAAATTGTCTGAAAGCCTATTGCTGATATCCCCATCCTTGGATTTTTCTTCGCTCTTGTCTTTTTCAATTTCCTTCTCTTGCGTTTTTGTATCTTGCACTTTTTCCTTTTCTGGTCTTTCCTTTTCTGCTTTTTCCTTATTGGCTTCTGTTTGAATCATCTTCGGCTTTACTAAACCGCTATTTTTATTCTCTTCTGGCTGGTCGTCCTTTCGAATATCCTTACTTGATTTTTGAACATATTCTTTTTCATTCTTTTGGGTTTCACCTTTGTTTTCCTTTAAAATAAAGGGGTCAGTTTTTTTGGGTTCATCAAAGACTAGCAACTTCCCAAGTTTTTTTAAAATATTATTCAACCATTTCACTCCTTAATAAACCAGAACACCAATAATTTACTAGACATTTAAAAAACTTTGACAACCAAGTATATAAGTGCAACAATGCTCCCTGCAAGGGTGAGATTTATAGCCATATTAACAAAAGTGTTTTTCTTTGATGTACAGATCTCTTTCATATTCAACTTGATTTCTCCAGTCGGAGACCGACTTTCTTTAATATAGCTATTTATTACCTGCTGTGCTTCACTTATAAGATATCGATTATCCCACTTCTTCACCTTGACAGCATTCTTAATACTGCTTGTCCGGGGTGAATCAGCATCTGTTTTGAGAATAAAAATCGCTTCTTCAATGAGATTCGAAGGAATATCCTTTATTACCACTATTCTTTTAGCATTTCCAAACACCATATAAGTCCTCCAAAATATCCAATTCATATATTTGAAGGTAGTTTATGAAAAATTAATGGAAATTATACATCGCAGTTTACCCCACCTTTTTCCAAACTTTCGACACAACTGCCAACATGTCATCAGAAGGCTTACTGTCGCACTTCTTGTATGCTTCATTTATAATCATATCCGCGATTTCCTGAGGATTTGTGCTTTTAATACCATCAACGAAATTCCTGAATTCTTCATCATTGTATGTAAAACCATCTCTAAATGCATCTAAAACACCGTCTGTTACGAGTATCAGAAAATCTCCGCTTCCAACTTTTCTTTTTAGAATCTCAGTTTCAATATTGCTAAGTATACCCGCAGGCAAGGATGCCGATTTAACAACATCGACTTTTTCTTCTCTTTTTATAAAAGTTGATACTGCACCTATTTTTACAAACTCAACCTCACCATCATATAAATCTACAACAGATAAATCTATAGTTGAAAAGCATTCTTCATCCGATTTTAGCACTAGTACAGAGTTTATAAGCTTGACAGCGGTATCCTTGTCAAACCCTGTCTCCATAAACTGCTCAAGCATCGTTATTGCAGCTCTGCTCTGAACATCTGCTTTATGCCCGCTCCCCATACCATCACTAATTGCAACAACATACTTTCCATTCCCAGTATTCAAAAATGTATAATTATCTCCTGACACCATGCTTTTATGCTTTGAAACTTTTGAAGTCCCTGTTGTAACATTGAATATTTCATCCTCAACTAACTTCAATACACATGAGCTGTCTTTCATACCTCTTAAGCATTCAGAGGATTCCTTTATCATTTTTCTTCCAAGTATTTCAGTTGCTATTTTCTCAATAGAATTTACACACAATCGTTTGCCACCGCAACCTTTATGGCATATAGTAACATCGTATTTTCCATTTCTAGACTCAAGTACATTAACTTCTTTTGTTCTGATCCCAATCCTTTCGAGATTTTGTATCATGCTATCCTCCAATCCCATGTCAAAGTGCATATTATTCCCTATTTCACTTGCAAGTCCCGACACGACCTTTGAAAGACCCTCTAGCTGCTGTGATACAAGATCCCTGCTTTCACTTATTTTGCCTTTCCAAACCATGTCCACTTTGAAAAGCTCATATACACTATTAACAGAAATTACAAAGTCATTAACCCTCTCACACCTTTCCAAAAAATATGCTGGAATATCTCTAACTTCGATTCTTCCCTTCTGATCGAGTTCTTCAACTATTTTAAACATAACCTGATAAGTATTGTAAAAGTTTCTGTCCCAACAATGAAAGCAAAGACTGCAATCCTTGCAAACCCGGTCTGCAACCCTGTCAAATAATACTGAAATATCCTGTTTATCTGCTTTAGTATTTGTCTCAGAAATTTCATTAAAGGTTATTGAAAGTTGCTTAAACGTCTTTGAGAAACTTTGAAGACGGTCGACTGTTAATTCCTTGATTCTTGAATAGTACTTTCTTTCATCATGATACTGATCAAAACCTTTTCCTAGAAATTGTGTCATGGCATCAATTGTATTTTTAGGTATAACCATAAAAATCAATACCGCTAAAATTATTTCTTTTGCATTTATCAAAATTTCAGTAGATCCATTTATGTATAATGTAAAAATGGCATTGCCCAGTATAAATCCCAAGCTTGAACCAATCTTTCCAAGCTTTCTGAATGTGCCCGAAATAAGCCCGCAAACAGCATAAGATCCTATAATAAAAGGGGCTTGCTCAGAATTCATGCTTACTATCAATCCAATAGCAACACCTGTTCCCGCACCAACAGCAGCTCCACATCTGAAGCTGCAAATCATGATCACAAAAACACTTACAATATCTTTAATTATGAATCCAGCAAATTGTATTTCTCCAAGCCCTAACATGCATATTGCTGCAAGAATTGTTATGCTTATTGTCTCTTCATTATTTATAACACCATTTCTGCTGATTCCAGATACTGCATTCCTATATATGAATACAAGTAAAAATACAATAGCTCCAGAGAACAATCCTTTTATCAGATCAAAAAACAAAAACCCTTGCAAATATACCATCACGGTTTGAGGTATCATAATACTGACAAAAGCCAACCCCGCTGACTTTGGAATACTATTTAATTTTTCTGGCTTAATAAAATAGGAAAAAATGCTAAATAGAATCATCCCTGCAAGTGTAACATAAATCTGCTCAATACTCCCCTTTGTCAACATTCCACAAATGACAGAAACAGCAACTAATAATTTGTTACACTCTGTGCTTTTAATAGAAGAAAAAACCGCCATCCCAAACGGAAGCAATGCCCCAGCAATTGATGCTCTTCCAAGCAGGAATGATATTGGAAGAAGTACCAGACTATTGCCTCCTAACATTGTAGTGATAAACTCACCTATTTTCATTCCCCCATAGGTTTTTGCCGCATCATTTACTCTTTGATACGGTAAATATCCCATTCTCATCTTTTGTTACCTCCTTATAATTTTTCCATTTATAGTCACTATGAAAAATTATAATTTAAGTAACCCATATTTTATGTCATTTTTGGTTGGAGAATAAAAATATTTTTGTGACATATATCACCATAAATTAACTTTAATATCACCCATCACGAACTATAAGCTAGCAGTATGTTTAGATTGATTAAAGTTGATTCAAAGTAGTTTATGTTCTTTTTTGTCAATTAAGAATACTTATTCCATCATGCCTTTACTTAGAGTTGACACATTTTAATCAGACACCAATCAAAATCTTCTCAACGATATCCTTATTAAGCATCTTTAATTTACTTATATACTCATTCCAGTCATTCATTTTTTCAATACTGTTCCCAAAAAGAATTATTTCAAGGTTTCTTCTTATTCTATGAATATTCTCAAAAGACTCATATGAAGGATCGTCCCTGAGTAATGACAGAGTTATTCTTAAAGTCTCTATAACCTTCTCCTTATCATAGTCTTTAATCGAAGGAGCACTGTTTAAATCTTTTAAATCAATTCCTTCCATCCCATTTTTAATCAGCAACTTTGTGTAACCTACTAGACACTTTTTACCTTCACATTTGCCACAGTTTTTTTCTCCAAGGCATAGACTTTCAATATTTTTCTGGGCCTGATTGTAATAATCATGAAGCTCTCTCGATTTTTTCACAAGCAAAGACTCCTTGCCCTGCTTTCTTTTAATCACTGCTGATCTTAACAAGATGAAAACAATGCTTCCTATGACTATTGTAAAAGCAATTATGTACTTGATATCAAGAAAGCTTTTGGGAAGTGTATTATAAAGCTTCATCACACCAAATAACATAAATACCGCTGCGGCAACTATCTTTATAGCAAACTCAGGCATTTTGTCTCCAAGTTTCTTTCCAACTATAATTCCAAGTCCGCCTGTAACAACCATCCCAGATACTGTACCTGCCAATATAACTAGCGGAAATACAGCATCTGCCGCCAATGTAATAGCAGTTAGTTGGGTCTTATCACCAAGCTCCCCTATGAAGAATGCTATAGCCACTGTAATAACAGGTCCAAACTTAGACTTATTTTGATCCTCTTCCTCATCATCGTCTTCCGATCTTAAAGTCCAGATAGCAAAAGCCACAAATGCAAAGCCTGCAAAGATTTGTACCGTATTCATAGGAACAAATCTTGATATAGAAGTTCCAAGAAGCACAGCCAAACCATGGTTAATTAGACACCCTGCAAAAATACCTGCTAGAACCTTCTTAGCAGGAAACTTAGTCGCAAAGGCCATCGCTAGGATTTGAGTCTTGTCTCCCATTTCAGCAATAAAAATCAGTAAAAATGCCTTTAGTAATTCATTAATCATATAACCTCCTGAATTTTTTCAACTTTCCATTAACTTTGTCAACATTTATAATCTTATATTTTATAAGGTGCAAAAGTACCACCGCACCTAACGTAATCATCATAAAAACTACCATCATAATATTAATCTTTTCATTCAAGAGCACAACTCCAAGAATAACTGCAACAACTGGATTTACATATGCCGAAGTTATTGCTTTTGATGCTGGCCATTTACTTAAAACATACATGTTGCATGAATATCCGACAATAGAACCAAACACAACAAGATAGATCAAAGATAGAACAACACTTGAATCAAACTTAACCTTAGGAGTCTCTCCAATTAGAAGTCCAATAATCGTCATGCCAAAGCCTGCACAAAACATTTGTATTCCTATATTTGAAGCTATACTTCCGCTTAGTTTTACCCTGCTTGAATATATTGAACCTATTGACCAAAGCAACGATGCTGACAATACAATCGCACCACCCCTAATATCAATTGATCCAAGTCCAGAACCATTAGCTATCAGCATAGCTGTGCCAACAAATCCTATAATCAAGCACATCCATCCTGACCAACCCAATTGATTGTCCTTAAAAATAACAACTTCTATCAGGGCAACAAACAATGGTGTAGCAGATAGCAGTAGTGAAGTTATTCCCGAATCCACCCATTGCTCCGCCCACATAACCAGTCCATTACTTCCCATAAGCATTATTATGCCTGGAACTGCTGATTTTGATACTTCCAGCACACCTTTTGGGAAAGGCTTCCTTGTAGCAAGTGCATATGCCAGAACAATCGTTCCAGCAAGTAAAAATCTCATCCCCGCAAATAACATAGGTGGGAAGCTATTTACAGCTATTCTCATAGCAAGATAAGTTGATCCCCAAAGAATACATACAGCTATATAAGACAGGATTACTCCCTTTTCATTTTTCAATTATATCACTCCACTTCTGGCACAGTAAACCCAAGCGCCATTACCTCATCAAGATCGAGAAAGCTGTCATGATGAATACAATTAACCTTTTTCCTGAGCTCTTGAGGAACTATTTCACATAGCTTATTAATAGAAAGATGTACGTTACCATCATAATCAAGCCCACACGTGTCCTGATAAATCGCTTCAAGTTTTTGGCTCTTAAGATCATTCATTACACTTTCAGGTATGCCACTTGAATCCCCGCTGTAAAAATACTGCTTGTCCGCAATCACATATAAAAAGCCAAATGCTGGCAATGCACTAGAATGTGGAACTGGAATAAACCTCAGTTTCTTAAAGTCAATTCCCTCACATGGCACTGAAACCTCAAGGGCATTTACCATCTCAAACATATCAGGCTTAACACCCATATACTTAAGAAGAGTCTTCATCCAGTCAGCCTTTGGAAAATGTATTTTAGGTATTATATTCAAAACATAATATGCATAAAAAACTAAATCTCCAAGACTTCCCACATGGTCGGGGTGTGTATGTGTAATTATAATATTCAGTTGTTTAAGACCATCTAAAAGCTTGAGCTCAACCAGTCGATGAAATGTTGTACCACCACAATCAATCAATATCATTGAGTCTTCTTTGCGTATATAAGCACTTGTATTTGCTCGCTTTGTGTTAAAGGCACTTCCTAATCCAATGAATTTTAGCATGGTAACTACTTCCTTTTTAATTATTCTTCTTTAATTTATTCTTTTCACATTATTAATGAATTTACCACAAAACATAGATAATGAGAAGTACTAAATTAAATACATTATTAATCTTACATTTAGCAGTTAGATAAATGTAAGAGATTAATTGTATTTAATATAAATGTACAAATAAAATTATTACACAAATTCAGTATAGAATACAAAACTCATCCGTTGACTTATATTGGTGTTCAATTTGGTTTGAAAATGTGTTAAGATCATAGTCTAAATACTTTATTCATGCATAAAAAAGGAAGTGTGTACATATGAAAAAGATAATGGTAATTATAATAATCTTATTTATTAATATTTGTTTAAACGCAAACATATTCTCTGAGGAGTTAATCTCTGATGATGGAAATACGGATCATAATAATAGCATTCTATTCATGATTGATAACCCTTATGCCAGTATCAATGGGCAATTTAGTCTGCTAGATCCTCAAAACATCAAAGTGGCACCAGTAATTGTAAACGAAAGAACCCTGATCCCAATAAGATTTTTTTCAGAAAACTTCGGATTTAAGGTTGAATGGGATTCAGCTACCCGTAAATCTACTTTGATAAAAGATGATAAAATAATATGCTTAGAACCTGATAGTAACGTGATTACAGTCAATGGTAGTGATATTACATTAGATGTGCCATCAAAGACTATTCAAAATCGACTTTATATTCCTTTGCGTAATATAAATGAGATAGTCGGGAAAAAAGTCTCTTATAATAAAGGAATCATCCTTGTTACCGACAGTGACACATCAATTGAAAATTATACAGATAAAGACTTTGCTGATTTATACTCTAGCTTTGTCAGAACAAAGATTTTGTATAAGCAAAGTATAGGAGATCTTCCAAAGTGGAATGTTGCTTATACTTTGGTTAATGATATTTTGATGTACTATAAAAAATTCATTCCTAAAATGAATCTATACCTATTTCCTGATAAAAAACTCATTCCAGAGGAAGCATACTATCATTCTGGCTTAGCGGTATATCTTAACTTATTGACAGTTGAAAATGGTGATTTTGATCCTTTTAAAGTTCTTAGTAGCGAAGAACTTAATTTGGCACTAACAAAATTCGAAGAAATACTCATAAATGAGCCTAATCTAAATTTAGTCAATACAAACAAGACCCCAAAAGATCTATTGAAGACAATAAATAATATGGTTAAGGATGAAACAGATCTAATAAGAATAAGTGTTTATGATTTTGCGACCGATACTAGTGTAAATTATAATGGGCAGGAACGATTTTATGCAGCAAGCCTTACTAAGGTTGTGAATCTTTTATGCTTGCTTGAGGAGGCAAATAACGGCAATATCGATTTGGAGAGTAAATACACACTTAGAAAAAGTGATAAATACATTGGCGAAACCAAAGTGACCGGCACTGGAAACCTCCGATATGAAAGGAATGGTACAAAATATACATACATGGACATCCTTTCTAGAATGATCAGTTTGAGTGATAATATCGGGGCAAATATTATATTCGATAAATTAGGGCGCACGAAGTTTGACTCTTTTTGCCAAAGGTATGAACTAAAAGATATGAAGATTTATAAAAAGTTTTATGATATAAATACGGCTGTTCCAAGCAATTATACTTCAGTTGCTGATTTGACCAAGTTGCTTGTACTATTAGAAGATAGGATTATAGCAAATGACAGTTTGTCAACCTTAGGAATTGAATTTATGAAAAATACAGATAATAAAGACCGCATTCCACTGTACGCTCCAAAAGATGTTACAATCGCTAATAAAATAGGGACATTGACCCGTTTAGCTGGAGATATGGCATTAGTTTATTTTCCTGAAAGAGAACCGATAGCCTTGACTATTGTAGTTGAGGATGAAAACCACGATCAAATTAGCGAATCTAAGGTAAACAAATTAATCGCACAGCTTTCAAAACAAATAATAAATCATTACAGATTATATTCAAATCCTTCACTATATATTGACGGAAATCTAATGCAAGAAATTACAGGTTTGCGCTTTATAAACAACAGACCATATATCAAATGGCATGATTCATTCGAATGGTATTCTCCAGAAGGGGTATTTATTGGATCTGAAAAATACATTTCATTAGATCTCTTCGCAAAAGACAATAACTATACGTATATATTAGAAAACTATCCCAGCCCGTCAATAATGATGACGAAAAAATGATCTGATTCAAATTTTCAGGTTCCTTAACAAAAGCTGCTACTGACATATTAAGTCCCTCCTCCAAATTACTGATTATTCAGCGATACTAATTATAATTAATATGTTGTTGTTAGTCAATAAAATCTGTTACTATTGGTTACTAATTACATAAATTAAAAGGATATTCCCATTAATTGTAGAATAGTATAACAGTACAGTTCTAATTCAAGCTTTCACCCGAAAGGAGATTATTATGCAATTAGAAATGGGTTCACGTTACGATAGTCAGACAAACACTGTTCACTTTAATGTCTACTCAAAAAATGCAACTTGCATACACCTCTATTTTTACACAGATGCATATGGTTCAGATGAAGTTTTGGTTAAAAAACTTTCCCACCAAAACGATATTTGGAGTCTGACTTTTTCACTTGATGAACTTAGACATGCAGGAATAACATCCAATTTCATTTTCTATGGCTACCGCGCATGGGGTCCAAACTGGGAATACACTGATACTTGGAAGAAATCTAGCGACATTGGATTCATATGCGATGTTGATTCAGAAGGTAATAGATTTAATCCCAATAAACTGCTAATTGATCCTTATTCAAAAGAGTTGAGCCATGACCCCGAGGTTGCCAAAATCTATATAGACCCAAATGTGTATATAGATGATTATTATGGTGGATTTAGCAGAAATGCTGACACGGGCAGGATAGCACCAAAGTCTATTCTATTATTGGAAACCGATAATACATCTTTCGGTGAAAAGCCACGTCGCAGTTTGAAGGACGACATAATATACGAGGTAAACCTGCGTGGTCTGTCAATGATGGACGAAAGCATACCTAAAAATGAAAGAGGAACTTATAAGGGTGCTGCTAAAAAAGCTTCGTATCTCAAAGAGCTTGGAATAACAGCGGTCGAGTTTCTTCCTGTTCATGAGTTTGCCGATGAACAAAACGATGATGGCGATCCTAGATGTGATAACTACTGGGGTTATATGACTCTGAACTTCTTTTCACCAAACAAAAGATATTCATTTGATAAGAGCCCAGGGGGACCAACTAGAGAATTCAAACAAATGGTTAAGACTTTCCATGATCATGGAATAAAGGTCTTTTTGGATGTTGTTTACAACCATACAGGAGAAGGTATTTTACGCAGAAATATTAATCAAGGCAATCCATCAACAGAAAAAGAAATGATAATAGCAATACATGATGCTAATCCTTCCCGAGGAGATGACAATCTGCAGGACAATAATTCAGCATGCATTCTGAGTTTTACAGGTCTTGACAACAAAAGCTACTACTATCTAAGAGATAATAACAAGAGATACGAAGGGCGTGGAGGATGTGGCGGTAACCTAAACTATGACAATCAAGTAGTCAGAAATCTTATATTAGACTCATTAAAGTATTGGAAGGATGAAATGGGTGTTGACGGTTTCAGATTTGATTTGGCTCCTGTTCTTAGTGTAACAGGCTCAAATGGCAACTATTGGCCAAACATTCAAACTACGATTTTCGAAGAAATCAGCAATGCTCTTCCATCCCGAGTAAACAACTACGATAACGGAGTTGATCTTATTGCTGAGCCATGGGGCGAAGGCAGCAGCATCGACTGGCTTGATAAGTTCCCAGCAAGTTGGGCTGTATGGAACAAAGCTTTCAGGGATACTCTGAAAACATCAATAAATAAATATGGTGTTGCTCCTTTAAAAGTTTGTGATATTGCAAATGTTTTATCTGGCTCAAGCAGCATTATAAGAAAATTCCCATGGAATTCAATCAATTATTTTGTATCTCATGATGATTGTAATTCACTTAGAAACATATTTTCTTATAACGAGTTTTTCCACTTAAATGAAGCTGTAGTAAAAAACGATCAAATCACTTGGAATCAGGACTTTTTCCCTCCTCTTCAAAAGAAAGCGGTGTTAAACGCGTTTACTTGTATGATGTTCTCAACAGGTGTTCCAATGTTCACTGGAGGTGATGAATTTTTCAGACCTATATCACCATTCAGACAAGGCATTGGCAGGATGAACATGGTTTCAGTTGATGGTCCTGATGGATATGTGAACTTCCAGTTATATAATAAGCTTTCAGTATTAAGGAACTCAAACAATGATTATGAAGCAGAGGATATGACCATAAGCTTTGATGAGCTGTATGTCTTTGATTTTGTCAAAAATCTTATAAATTTCAGAAGTAAACATGAATGCTTAAGATTCCACAATTATTTTACAGGAGAAGTCAATCCTGCAAACAAGCTTAAAGACATTACATGGTACCAGAGCAATTCAAAGGAAATCGAAGGCTCCAACTGGGATGCTGGTGATTTTATTGCTTATAGAATCAATGCAGAGTTTGAAAATCTTCAGGATGATGCCGACAAGATTTATTCAATATATTTTGCATATAATAGAAGTCCACGAATGCAGAATGTAATTCTTCCTGCAAACCTGCAAAACAAAAGATGGTATAGGCTTATCGATACTGACAACACAAATGGATGGATGTCAAATATGCGAAATTTCGACGGAGGTAACACACTTCTTGAATATGAATATACAATGCATGAAAGAAGCATACTGGTTCTTGTAGAAAAATAAACACAAATTAGTCTCTATATAAAAGATAGGAGGATCATTACATGGGAGAAAACACTAATCAAAAAATCGAGAATTACTATAGTACCAAGCGTAAAAAGCTTTTAGGATCGAAAGAGCGACAAAGAGTAGACCAATACATGGCTTATTTAAACAATACATCATCCGACGGCAAGAATTGGAGAAAATGGGGCTGCTATTTAAGCGAGCGTCAATGGGGAACAGTCAGGGAAAATTACAATACCGTTGATTACTCATGGGGTGATGGTGGTCAGCCAGCAACATTTCCTCGTGATCAGGCATTAAACCGTGCTTATCGCTGGGGCGAGGATGGAATTGCAGGTATAAGCGACGATCATCAGTATTTATGCTTTGCTGTTTCAATGTGGAATGCTAAAGACCCTTGCATAAAGGAACGTTTATATGGCCTCACAAATGGAGAAGGAAACCATGGTGAGGATGTAAAGGAGTATTATTTTTATCTCGATAATACACCTACACACTCATATATGAAGTATCAATACAAATACCCTTATGAGTATATGTATAGTGTTATATACAACAAAAAAGGAAGTCAGAATCCATATGAATATGAACTAGTAAATACAGGCGTTTTCTCAGATAATAGATATTTTAACATCAACATTGAATATGCAAAAAACGATGCAGAGGACATATTGATAAAGATTACAGCAAAAAATATGGGTCAAGAAGAAAAGGTTCTTCATTTACTGCCAACCATATGGTTTAGAAACACTTGGTCCTTTAAGGATGAGACATACCAAAAAGTAATGCGCGATATTGGTAATAATACCATTGAAATAACCCAAAAGAGAAACGATGCCGATAATTCAGTTCCAACTATGAAGCTATATACACAAAATGATTCTACAGATATTTTGTTTACAGATAACGAAACTGATAACCAGGCATCATTTGGCTCTTCAAATACTAAACCTGGTTATTTTAAGAATGGAATAAATAACTTCATAATTGGTAAATATAAAAATGGCAAAAATCAGGAATCAATTTCAAACTTTATAAACACCGAAAAAAAAGGAACAAAAGCTTCAGTACACTATGAGTTAAATCTTAAACCTGGAGAAGAAAAAACAATATGTTTAAGACTTTCAAACGCTGATTTATCAAAACCATTCAATGACTTTTCAAAAATATTTAATGATAGATTAAGCGAAGCTAATGATTTTTATGATGCGATAAGTCCGTATGACAGAAATGGAAATGATAAAGAAAAAGAACTTTATAATATACAAAGACAAGCCTTTTCAGGTATGCTCTGGAACAAGCAGCTTTTTCATTTTGTTGCAGAGGAATGGCTTTCAGGAGATCCAAAGCAGCCGTCACCAATGTACTCACATGTTAATGACAGTAAAATTACCAAATGGAAGCATCTATATTGCAAAGATATTCTTTTAATGCCTGACAAATGGGAATATCCATGGTTTGCCGCGTGGGATCTGGCATTTCATACCGTAACAGTAGGGCTTATAGACCCAGATTTCGCAAAGCACCAGCTTCTCCTAATGGTAATGGAGTGGTATATGCATCCAAACGGTCAAATTCCTGCATACGAATGGGATTTTTGCAATATAAACCCTCCTGTCCACGCTTGGGCTGCATTAAACGTATACAATCAGGAAAAACTCATATATGGTAAAGAAGATAATGAGTTTCTTGTAAGAATTTTTGACAAGCTCAATATGAATTTTACCTGGTGGGTAAACAGGGTGGATGAAGAAGGGAACAATGTTTTTGCAGGAGGTTTTTTAGGCCTTGATAATATCCGTATCATTGATAAAGATCCTTCGGGCAAACCATTAGAACAAGCTGATGGAACAGCCTGGATGGCAATGTTCTGCCTTAACATGATGAAAATGGCAAACATACTTAAAAAGTATGACCTTGAGCGCAAATATCTTCAGCATTTCATCTACTTATGCGACGCAATGAACAGAATTGGTAACGATGGACTTTGGGATGAACAAGCAGGATTTTTCTTCGATTGCGCAAATAATTATGGTCGTATACCTGTGTATTCCGTTGTTGGTCTGGTGCCTCTATTCGCCATAGAGGAATTGGATGCCAATATGGAAGATGAGTACGACCCTGAATCATTCGGAAGCTTGAGTGGAACACTTAAATGGTTTATGGAAAAAAGGCCAGACCTTATAACTGGAAACCCTCATATCAACTTAGACCATATCCTTGAGAATTCCGAGGATGGAAAGGCGAGCCTTAATGGATATATTTCTGTTGTTGACAAAGATAAACTCAGTAAAATACTTCTTAAAGTCCTAGATAGTGACAAGTTCTTAAGCAATTATGGTATTCGCTCACTTGCAAAAGATACCTGCTTTGACTGGTATGGAAACAATATTTGCTATGAGCCAGCAGAATCAAATAAAGTAAAACTTATGGGTGGTAATTCAAACTGGAGAGGCCCTATATGGTTTCCAATAAATTACCTTTTGATTGAGTCATTGAGAAAGTTTACAAACTATGTAGGTAGTGATTTTGAAGCAGAATACAAAGAGAATGGGACTAAAAAATCACTTGATGAAGTTTGCGATGATTTAACTGACAGACTTATAAACATATTTAGAAAAAGCACTGGCAGCAAAAGACCTGTTTATGGCGCGCAGGAACTTTTCACTAAGGATGACTTCGATAATAATATTCTCTTTTACGAATACTTCCATGGAGATAACGGGGCAGGATTAGGCGCAAGCCATCAGACTGGGTGGACTGGGCTTGTTGCAAATCTCATACAGGAAAAAGGAATTCGCGAAAAAATTTAGGATGTATTTAATTTAACCTGTTGCAAGAAATTTATAAAAATGCAAAAGGTTCTAAGATCTGAAATCTTAGAACCTTTTTTAATGGGCACTGACGGGATCGAACCGCCGACCCCCTGCTTGTAAGGCAGGTGCTCCCCCAGCTGAGCTAAGCGCCCTGATGACCCATAGGGGATTCGAACCCCTGTTACCGCCGTGAAAGGGCGGTGTCTTAGGCCACTTGACCAATGGGCCATAAAAATAGCGGCGGTCGGATTTGAACCAACGACCCTGCGGGTATGAACCGCATGCTCTAGCCAACTGAGCCACGCCGCCATGTCTTGTTTGTGCTTCATCACTAGCACGCTGAATCATTATAACAGACATATTAAATAATAGTCAATAGATTTTCTAAATTTTTTTAAATTTTTTTCGAAAAAAATTTAACCACTTTTAAATCACTTTTTGACTTATCCTTTTTAGGTCATTTTCTCAGTCTAGAAACTGTAAAAAGGCAGTCTTAACAGACTACCCTTTTTGCATTCAATTACCTATATTATTTGTTATAATCTTATTTATTTACCAACTCAAGCGCTTTCATATACTGCTTATCCTGAGTTTTACTAATCTTTTCAAGCTTGTCATTCAAAATCTTCTGTGTAGGAAGATCCAAATTCCCAGTTATACTTAGTTTGTTATCTTTTTGGAACTTCTTCACAGCAGCGAGTGTTTTGGCATCAAACTTTTTACTTGCAGAATCCACATTATACCCACAAAGCTTTAAAATCATATTTGCTTTTTGAACTTCAAAACTTTCAGAATTGTAAGCAAGCTTTTTAACCGTATCCAGTTTTTTTGCATCCTCAATATATACTCCATTTAAGATGCCCCCATTTCTAATAATTGCATCAGGCAGTATTCCCTTTAAGTCAATCAGCTTACCATTTGGTGTGTAATAAAAGCCTGTAGTGATCTTTGCCCACCCCATCACCTCTGAATCCTCAGGTGAAATGCCATGTTTGTTTTCGAGGTCATCACCAATTACAAGCTTAACTCCAAGCTTTTCCTCATACTTTTTATATGCATCAGGAGTAAGTATTGGATAAAGGTTCTGGACCTTTGCTTTTCCAAAAGTTTTTGTTCCAACAAGCTTTCCTGCTTTCGTATCCTGTATGGCACCAGCTAAAACCTCTGAAGCACTTGCGCTGTTTTCATTTACAAGAACCATTAGTTTGTATTTTGTTTCATCAAGATATGAGCTGTATTCCAGATCCTCCATTGATTGTGAATTAAAATCAAGCTTGGTAATCAATCCTTTAGGAACAAACAATCTAGCAATAGAAACCGCCTGATTAAGCTCTCCTCCAGGATTGTCTCTAAGATCAAGAACAACTTTTGTAACTTTTTTCTCGTCAATTTTACCCATTGCTTCAACCATAGCTTCTGCAGAATTCATATTGAAAATGTCAAGTTTTACATAAGCGACATTTCCATCAATTTTATATGTAACAGGATTTATTATTATTTCATCACGCTTAACTTTAACTTGCGTTGCTTTTGTTTCTCCATCTTTTATTAATTTAAGTGTACAGAATGTACCTCTTTCACCTTTTACCATGCTAACTATCTCATCTGAGTTTTTATTTGCTATATCAACACCATTAACTGCTACAATAGTGTCTCCATCACTCAATCCTGATTTTTCAGCTGGTGAACCTTTAATAACTTCTTGGACTACATACTTTCCACCAATTTTTCCAAAATAAATACCTATACCATCATAGTCACCCTCAAAGTTGTCAAAAAAAGCTTTTGCCTCTTCATTTGTATAATACTCAGTATAATCATCCATTGTCGAAAACATTCCTTTTAAAGCGCCCTCCACAAGCTTGTTTTGATCAACGTCACCCTTGTGTTTGTCATTGATCATCTCCATAATACTTTTTAAATAATCTGAATTTGTTTGAAGCGTTGACTTATCTCCGCTTTGGGCAAATGAAACAGCCTGGGATAAAATCATTGAAATTGCAACAACTACGATAAAAGCCTGCTTTTTTATTCTTCTCATAAAGTATATTCCTTTCTGTTTTCACTAGAATCCAAAATATTTTTCCCTATAATCCTTTCTTATGCCATCTCTCATATATACTATAAACCTATTTAGAAGCGTAGCAGCCCGAGCATTTGACAGCTTGTCATTCGGCTTTAGGTATCCCTTATCATCTCCAACTATCAAACCTATCTGCTCTGATACACTAACTGCATTTCTGGCATAGGTCGGAATCTGATCATTATCCTTAAATGAAGTAGTTGCGCCATTAGTCGGTGCCATTTTTTCAAGACCAAGCGCCCTAACAAAAACTGTAAGAACTTCTGATATTGTCAGATAATCATCTGGCTTGAATCTATTCTCTCCCTTCCCATTAAGTAATCCTCTTTTATAGGCAGTTTCTATTTGATTATACCACAAGTGATCTTTTGATACATCAACAAACGTCTGCATTTCATCTTTATTTTTACTTGTCGTAGTTTTAGCTTTTGCAGTTTTTGAAGATAATGAAGAATCACTTGGTACTTCCCTTGCAGCTTGTAGAACTGCCTTTGCAAACTCTGTCCTATTCATAAATTGCTCTGGATTGAACAACGTGTCATTCCCATACATTACTTCCAAACTATAGAGTATCTTTATGTCATTTTCAGACCAATGCCCTTTAAGATGACTCAGATTTGGTACCTTCAGTCTGGTTTGAACTGGAAACGTTTCTATCTTCAAGCTATCATTTGTTGTAATAATATTATCAGTTGGTGAACCATTAACATCAAATGCTGGAAGCTTCGCACTATATTCAAGTATGCTACTGTTCAGCTGTTTTTCAATATAACCTCCTTCGAAACTTATTTCATTTGGTTTGTTCTTTATATACTCCATCTGCTTTGTGGTAGAAGTAGATAAAGTAACGTCAGCAGTGCCTCCCCATTTTTGAAGCTTATCATCTTTCTTTTTCTCACTCTGTATCACATACTTTATTTCTTCTACTTCTGTCGTGCCCCAATATTGGTCATACCCATAAAACTTTCCAGTAATATCAACTGTTAAACTTCCTGTAGTAGAACTTGTCCCACCAGTTGAATCTCCTGTTTTATAAATCTTTCTTCCAGAAAAATTTCCTGCATAATAGTTTACAGCTGACTTAACATCTGTAAGATTTGTTCTTGAAAACTCGATGCTTCCTAGAGTATAGGATTCGTTTCCAATTTTCATAGTTTCGACTGGTTTTCCAGTAAGACTTGTTTCCTCAACAATCTGCCCGTTGTCTTTCTTTGTTATCTTTGTACTATAGATCAAAGTTCGCTTTAATGTCGAACTTGTATCAGTATTCTTCAAGTCATATGTATATGTAGATGATATTTTCTCGCCCTTCAATGATTTCTTGATCATAAGAGTTCCCTTCAAAACGACAGGCTTGCCCGTCAGGAAATTAACCTCCTGATACTCATATGAGGTTTTGCCCGCCACTTCACCTGATGATATCCCTCCCTCATAGCCGCAGTAGCCTTCATTAGCACTTACTGAAGGTGGAATTGATGTTAGCAGTATTAAACATACAAGTGCTGATAATGTTATCTTTTTCATTTTGATATCGACCCCTTGTTAATGCATTATGAACAAATTATTATATAGCCAGCATCCTCTGTAGCTTTTTTGTATATCTTTAATGTGTCGTTTTTCATAATTTGAGATGGAGTAATCACTTTGTTGTTTCTCACGATTATACTGTTTTTAAGTATATTAACCGATATATCCTTACTGTCAACCCATATGTGCTTTGATGTATCATAAGTTTTTACACTTGTTAGCTTAATTCCTGTAGGCTGCTCAATAATATTTCCAGTTTCGCCAGTTGTAGCACCTGTAAACTCAAGAACCTTTCCTTTTGCAAAAACCCCATCTGGACCGAATGCAGCAGTGCTTACAATCGCTGCATTCACTTCATCTGCAAGAATATACACACTTCTCCCCGTAAAGCTGTTGTCACCATAGCCGATAAAATCTCTTTGTGATAACAGACCACCATCATCAAGAATCTGAGTGTCATAATTGATTTTGAAGGTCTTTGGTGTGTTTGCATACTCCCAATTCACTCCATTTAACTTAGAGAACGACTCAACCTCAAATGATTTATTTTCAGTGATACTCTTGATTCTACCTCGGTATATCTGACAAAGGTCAGCATTTACTCTTTCAGATATCTGAACGATACCTGCCGCAAAGTCACCGTTGTCATTATTTCTGTTTGCTACAATGTACACTGCATCCTCTTGTGAAATGCTGCTGCCTGAAACAAGTCTGTTGTCCTTTACAATTATTGTACCTTCTCCATACTTTATAGTCCTGTTATAAGTATCAAGTCCGAATTGCTCATTTGTCTCATCTGATACTCTAATCGTATCATCCATAAGACTTTCAAGATTATCAGTATCCCTAAAGGAGACCAAAACAGCTTTTTCCTCCCCACCATAGCTTTCTTCAACAGCTATGTAAGCTTCCCCACTCTTTAGTCTATCATTTGCATCGTCAATGTCAATTTTCCTGTCCTCTGAAAACACCTTCACGTTCACATCCATCAGTATTTGTGCAAATCCAACCAAATCACTTCTTGTCCACTGTCCTTTTTCAAGTTTTTCCAAGTTTTGCACAACAAGTTTATCCGAACTTTGATCTATGTACTCAAGCTTTCCCTTATATATATTATTGATAAGCTTTTGATCATCATTAATCGTTATGCTTTTAACTTCAACATTACGGTTTGTGACATTCATCATAAGTTTAACTCTGTCCCCATCCTTCAAATCATTAAGACTTGTAATTATATTGTTTTTTATAACATTAACTGTTTTATCAATAGGAAGAACTTGCTGGCTACCATTATCATACTCAACTGATATAGCCGAAGGCTTTTTTGATATAACCCTTGCATACTTGGGAATATAGTTATCTACCGCACTAACACTAAATACATTCAACTTCTCATCAAGCTTTAAAAAAACTGAATCCCCCGATTCAACATCTTCAAGTTTAGCTTTTTTCCCGTTTTTCAATACAGTTAAACTATTCTGCTTATTATAATTAAAAGTTCTAAGTACATTAAGTTTGAGGGGATCGATGCCTTCGCCATTCTCTCCATAAAGGGTAATATATCCTAGTTGTGGATTGTTTTCTTCAACGACACCCTTTGCAATCCTGTCATCTCCTTCAAGGGTCATATCAGAACTCTTTATATCTGTAACAATATTATCTTTTACAGTAAGTATATAAATTGTTTCAGATTTGATATCATTTATTGTCTTTGGGACCCCATCAATGCTGATTTTCGCGTTGTTACTATATCTATATACTGTATTAACAAGGTCATTCTTTATCATTGAGCCTTCATTTTTATTTGTCATATTTGGATAATCAAGGTTTAGAAGCTGCGTTACATTCAATGTTAACTTTGATGAGTCTACTGAATTGATTTGAGCTGCTATATACTTTGTATCTTCAACACTTGAGATAACATTTGTAAATCGGATCGTATTGTCCTCACCTACAATATATTCAATTCTATCTCCCTTTTCAAGAAGGTTGCTCTTGCCTATTTTGCCGTTTTTATATACAATAAAGTCTTTTTCTGTACCTAAAAGGGGTGTCCCCAAAAGCTCGCTTTTATTTTTATCATATACATCGGTAAGAATCTGAGCATCTACCTTGTGAAGCTTTCCATTGCTGTTTCGTATTCTCACAGTTGTTGTTGTTATACTTTCTCCATCTGTAAAATCAATTGATTTCGCTACCTCTTCAATTGTTCCAATCTTTTTTTGCAACTTTAATATAGGTAGAACTGTGGCCTCAGAATTTTTAATAATTTGTGCCGCTTGAGCCCTTGTTACCACTCCATTTGGATTAAAGCTTCCATTGCCCGTTCCGTTCATTATGTTTTTTATCAGAACTGCTTCTATGTAAGGGATTTTAATTGGATCTGTAAAACTCCAGTCATTGAAGCTATTAAATATCTTGTTCTGACCATACTGTGGTTCTAGTTTAAGCGCTTTTGCAAGCCAGGCTGCCATCTCCTCACGCTTTGCAGGCGATGCCCTGTAAAAGCTAGTCCCTGGTACAAGCGAGGCTTGGTTCGTATTAAAAGCATCCGTCAAATCCTGCGCAGTTATAAGCTCTTCATCCGCTGCAAGTTGCAAATATCCATCCGACCACATGCTGATAGCATTCTTTTTCTTATCTTGCTTAGCTTTAGCCTTATCAATCTCCTCAGCCTTTATTTGCGCCTCTGCTTCTCTTCCTGCAACCCTATATGCAGTTGCTATAGCTTGTTCCTTTGTGAGCGTCTGCCCAAGGCCAAAGACTCTTGCCCCAAATCCTTTCATCAAGCCAAGTGCACCTGTTTCATATATAGCTTCCTTTGCCCAGGTATCTGTATTCCTTAAATCTACATAATCTATGTTATTAAACATAACAGTAGCATTGTCAATTCCAGTATATACAGCCTCTGGGACCTCTGCCTCTTCTATAGCAAATGTAGGGCTTATATTGGATACCATAATACCTAGCATAAGTATAATACCTGCAATTCTCTTTCCTTGAATCATATTTCTCTGCTCCTTCAAAGGATGGATAGTAATTGTGGTTATATTTTATATATCGGATTATTGTGGTTTTTTGTAAAGGAGGATTTTGTGGAAGGAGAATGTAATAGATTAATTGTATTTAATATATTAAATACAATATCAGTCATCGAAAAGTTTTAGCTTAAACCGGCTTCCTTCCCATTCTAGCAGCTTCTTGCCAAACTGTTCCCAGGAATATTCTATACCATCCATAACGATTATTGGTGCATCAGAGGTAAGCTCGCGAGTTATTCTTCCTGAAAACTCGTGACCTAGACTGTCTGTCTTTTGCAGACTTTTTGTGTCTTTATCATCGTTTGGAAGATTATTGTTATTTATTTCATTTTCTTCATCTTTTTCATCTTCTTCATCTTTTTCATTTAAAAATTTCTTGATAGCGTCAATAAAGGCTTCACCGTACATATCAAACTTGGTTTCACCTACACCGCTTATATTTAGCATTGAGCTTCTGTCCCTTGGAAGCATTTTGCTCATTTCCTTTAGGGTTGTATCATGGAATATTATATAAGGCGGCAAATGTTGCCTTTCAGCTATTTCTCTTCTTACTGCTTTAAGTTTGTCAAAAAGCTCCTTCTCACTTGGATCATTTGACTTATCCAGCTTTTTATCAACTTGAATACCTATTACTTCTAGCAAATCTGGTACATTTGATTTATCGACTGATACTTTTGAAGTTACTTCATTTTGTATTGCCTTAATAAATACCTTATCCTTTCCTTGCAGGACATCAAATGCCTTTTTGCTTAGTCTTGCTACTGGATATTGGCCTTTCGTAATATCTAGAAAGCCTTCAGCTGCCATTTGATTCATCATGTCAGTTAACGCCTTAATGCTATACTCTTTCATAATCCCAAATGTGGTTAGTTTATCAAACTTCTGCTGCCTTATTTTTTTAAGGTTTGACCCTTTAAGAACACTTGCGACCATCTGAACTCCAAACTGCTCATTCATTCTCTTTATACATGAAAATATTTTTTGTGCTTCTAATGTATAATCTGTCAGCACAGCTTGGCTTGTACAATTTTCACAATTGCCACAGTTATCTTTTTCAACTCTCTCTCCAAAATACTCGAGTATATATTTTCTCAAACATTTTGAAGTATGACAGTAGTCAACCATCATTTGGAGCTTTTCATACTCATATTTTTTACGTTCATGTGGAAGCTGGCTTTCATCTAAAAGAAATCTTTGAATATGTGTATCCTGTGGTCCATACAAAAGTATACCTTCCGCATCTCCCCCGTCTCTACCAGCCCTTCCAACCTCCTGATAGTAAGCTTCCATATTTTTAGGCATATTAAAATGAATAACATACCTTACATTCGACTTGTCTATTCCCATGCCAAATGCATTTGTAGCAACCATCACACGGATTCTATCGTATGTGAAAGCATCCTGATTAGTACTTCTTTCATAGTCGTCCATGCCTGCATGATATTTTCCAACCTCTATGCCCCTTCTATGCAATACCTCATAAAGCTTGTCCACTTCTTTACGTGTCGCTGCATAAATGATTCCTGCCTGGTTGATGTTCTCCTTAACATAGTTCACAATAAACTCAAGCTTGTTTGCTCCTGTCCTAACAGAGAAGTGGAGGTTCTGCCTATCGAAACCCGTTACAAAAACATTGGGTTTTTCCAGCTGCAAAAGCCTTATTATGTCTTCTTTTACCTTTTCTGTTGCAGTAGCAGTAAAAGCAGCTACAACAGGTCTTTCCTGGAGCTGATTAATAAAGTCCGCAATCCTTGTGTAGCTTGGTCTGAAATCATGTCCCCATTGGGATACACAATGCGCTTCATCAACCGCTACCATAGAAACCTTTATACTTTTTAATAGATTTATAAATTTTTCAGATTCGAGTCTTTCTGGCGCTACATATAAAAGCTTGAATTTTCCGCTATACGCTAAACGTAGCTTCTGTTCAATCTCACGCCAATCAAGAGAACTATTGATAAATGCAGAAGAAATACCCAAATTATTCAAAGCTTCAACCTGATCCTTCATAAGGGAAATTAGTGGAGAAATCACAACAGTAATTCCTGACATTAAAAGCGCTGGAACCTGATAACAAATCGATTTACCTCCACCAGTCGGCATTATTCCCAACGTATCCTTATTCATCATAATGCTTTCAACTATTTTATCCTGCCCTTGCCTAAAGGAACTGTATCCAAAGTATCTGCGAAGAACTTCATTTGGGTTAGACATAAAGCTCAATCCTTTCAATCTAATCTCTCTAATCTTCTTAATCTTCTAATGAATTCTTCAAAAATTCATTAATATAATTCCAACACCCTTCATTATACAGAATACTGTCATGTATTGCACCATTGATCGTATGAGTCGTGCTTTTTCCTCCCCATTTAGAAATGAGCTTCTCTGATTTTGATGGATAAACACTTCTGTCCTTCTCACCGATTATACACAACACATCATTTTTTATTGAAGGAGCATAACTCAATGAGTCAAACGGAGACTTCATTACCAAACTTGCTGGTACAAATGGAACAATCCCTTGAAGCCAGCCTGTCATACTGTCATAAGGTGAAACAAGAATGGTTTTAAACACATCCCTTTTATCCGATAAGTAAACTGCCGCCCCTGTTCCTAGGCTTCTTCCCATTACAACAATTCTTTTTTTGTCAACTTCATTTTTATTGTAAAAGTAATCATATATCTTAAGTGAATCATTGAGTATGCTTTTTTCTGAAGGTTTTCCTTCGCTGAGACCATACCCTCTATAATTAATCAACACTGTAGACCATCCCTTAATCTTTACAAAATCAGGGATACGCTTAGTGATATCTTCGGCGCCTCCTCCAAAATAAATAATAAGCGGTGTTTTTTCCGAGTTTGAGTTTTTTATATACCAGCCATTAAGCTTTATATCATCAGATCCCAAACTCACTTCCTCTACATTTTTAAAATTGTTTTTAACCCACATAATTCTATTGCTATCTATATGCTGTTGATTATATATCAGCATATCCTGTAACAAATAAACGCTTGCTATAAAAAACAGCCAACTACCCATCAATACAAGTCCTACTGAACATAGGACATATTTGATTTTTGGGGCTCCCTGTCCTTTTTTCTTATACAGAATCAATATATAAAGCATTCCCAAAACAGCAGCTATCACAATAATAACAGGTGCTACTGAATTCGCCTTATTCATATCAATTCTCGTAAATACAACTCCAACGCCCAATAAAATAGCACTTATAAAGCCTAAAATAAATATTAATACTGATTTAATTTGCATGTAGATTCTCCAAACTTTTGATAAATTAGCTAAGCTAAATCTTCTTTCAAACCATGTTCCCTCAATCGTTCTAAAAACCGCTTTACTGATTTTGAGTCATGAAGTATTATAATGCTTTTACTATCTAAATACATTTTCATTTCTTTTAAAATAATAGGTCTTTTTAAATTTGGATACGTCCAAATCCATTTAATAAAACTCCAATCAATTCTTTCTGGACATCCTTTCCCCATATCTGGCCTTACTTTACCAATATTTTGCACCCTTCTTTTCAGTACTCTATATAAGCATACTAGCCTAGAAAAATCCATAAAAATTATAGTATCCGCTGCACGAAACCGCATTTCCATTGTACAATCACCATAATTCCCATCGATAATCCACTCATCCTTTTTTGTAAGATTTTCTATAATTTCTTTCCATTCCTCTAATGGTGTTTCCGCCCAACCTGGTTTCCAGTGAATTGAATCAAGATGAAAGACTTCTATTTTTAAAATTTCACTCATCTGCCTTGATAGGGTAGACTTTCCTGACCCACTTGAACCTATTACCATAATCTTTTTCATTTATTGCAATCCCCTTAAATCAGTCTTTTCCAAAAGATTCGCTTATGTATTAGATGAAATATGATACATCACATGCTTACACAGTATACTATTATAGTCAATATTAGGATGATTAAATTCTAGTTTTTTTGACATTCCAATTTTCTTCATTATATTTTCTGACTTCTACTGCATAAAGTCCATATCCATATTCAATAAATTCATCTTGAATTCTTTGATAAAACATATCCGTTTCAACATTCGATAGAACATTAGGAAAATACTCCATTACCTGATAGTCACTATTCATTTTTCTAAAATCATCTAAATCTTCTTCTCTCCAATCCCGAAATACTAATCTTGTTGATTCAAAATAAACCATGCCGATTCTCCCATAAAGTTGAAGCAGCCACGTATGGCTGCTCCTCAATCGAATACTTAGTCAACATATCTACCTGAACTAAATACTCTTTCTATCTCAGTAATATTCTTCTTTTGCTCTTTGATCCCCATTACGCTCATATTTGCTTTTAGTTTCATTAACGATCCATTGTTCAGCTCAATATAAATTTTCTTTCCAATGCCAAACATCCAATTCGAAATTTTAACATTCTTAACTTCAGACATTGGGATATATGAATACTCTTTAGGATTACCTAGCATATCTATCGAATAAATATGTATTTTCTTGTTTGTAATATTAACAAGGTAAAATTTATTTGCAAAACCTGATAAAGTACCTAGGAGTATCATTTTTCCTATTGTCGCTGTAATAACACCATAAAAATAATACCCATCAATTTCGTCCTCACAAATGTTTTTCTTAATTAGATTTTTTATCACATCATCATTTAGCATTTCTTGCCTCCTAATTTACATTTAGTTTTGACACATCTTTATCCTGCGCTACTCATCACTGAAATTGTATCACACAAACATGGAAAATAAAACAAATTCAAAATTTTTACTTTCATTTAATTTTCGAATTTCTAAACTCATTTTTTATATGTTACTGTAACAAATCTTCCTGCTGTTTTCCCTATGTAATAGAATATTTGTCCGAACATTTTTTTAAATATTGGAACAGGTATTGATTTATCATATGTGTATCTTGCTCTTTGATGCCCTAGCCAGTATACTCCATCTTCAGTTTCATATTCCATACCTTTAGCATACCAAATACTCATTCCTCGAAAAAGGTTATATGGTATCATTTCGGGAAATGATGGTGGGTGCATTTTTCTTGAAGATACATCATTATGAAATTTAATAGCCCATTGTTTGCATTTGATTTTTGCCTTATCATCTGGATTTAAATCATTCCAGCTATATGATGAGAAAGGAAACCGGTAACAACGATTAAAACCTATACCTTTTAATGTACCAGCAAGGTATTTTACTGCTTGGTTACACCCCACAGCACCAACTGAAGATATTACAATCGCCTTCTTACTGAAGAAATATGGTCTATGTAGCATGAAGCAAATATGATAATAGCTTTCAATTAACTGAATAATTCAAAAAATTCCTTTTAATTAAGGCTTGTTTGCTATACCCATTTTTAAGATTAGTAATAAATCCATTACTATAAAATGGTATTTTACTCTTAAAACACTCAAATTACTGAGGGATAAAAAACATTGAATCCCCATATGTATCTTGTCCGCGGCTTCGTTCAACAAGCAATTACGAAATTTT
>Ga0209800_10001134_pt1 | contig 30395 bp, 28 predicted proteins | sample Higcelweek8metaG_FD_187174 | JGI IMG/M metagenome (GOLD analysis project Ga0209800, IMG submission 187174) | Freshwater pond sediment microbial communities from the University of Edinburgh, under environmental carbon perturbations - High... | ecosystem: Environmental > Aquatic > Freshwater >...
TCTCAGGCCAGTGTACCCACGGGGTAAGCAGAAATCGAAGTGTTTTATTTCCGAGCGATAAAGTTTCATTGTCCTTAACTACGATGAACTTATTTTCGGGTATGTGCAGATGTTCAATTTCAAAAGCTCTGCACTTTTCATTCGTAACTACCATAGCTTCAGGAAACTTCTCCAACAGCATGGGTATCGAACCTGAATGATCCTGTTCGGCATGATTGGTAATTATATAATCAAGCTTTTTTATTCCGAGTTCGCATAAATTCACTTCAAGTTCATGCCATTTTTCAGGATCGACAGAATCTACCAGCGCTGTCTTTTCATTACCTTTGATAATGTAGCAATTATAGCTTGTACCTTCAGGAAGAGGTATCAATTCGTCAAAGATCCTTCTGTCCCAATGGATAGATCCGACGGAAAAAATGTCGTTATTGATTGACCTTACGGTCATAATTAAACCTCCTCGAAATCTTCTTTACCGACACCGCATACCGGGCATACCCAGTCATCAGGAATGTCTTCAAAAGCCGTTCCCGGTTTAATTCCGCCGTCAGGGTCGCCTTCTTTCGGGTCGTAGATATAACCGCAAACCACACATTGATACTTTTTCATTTGATACCTCCGTATTAAAGTTATTTTTCTGTTTATCTTTTCATTAAATATATATCAGTACAAAGAGCAGGTCAAAGGTTTTTTATTTTTTTTTCAGACATTTTTTGCATACGCCGTAAATATTGACTTTGTAATCGTCAACTTTGTGACCTGTGCTTTTCATTTCTTTAGTCACATCGAAATCAGCCGCCACATCATAGATCATCCGGCATTTTTTACAGAGAAAATGGAAATGAATATCCCTGTCATAATCAACACGGAGCTCGGTCGAATTAACGAATCTGACTGAGTTTATTATTCCGTTGACTGTCATAGAGTCTATTACATTATATACAGTCATTTTTGAGATCGAGGGAAATTTCTTTATCATATAAATGTAAACTTCATCAAGAGTCGGATGAGTTCTGTTCTCGTCAAGAAACTTTAGAATTTCAAGCCTCTGTTGAGTAACTTTAAGACCTTTTTCCCTCAGTGTTTTCATGTATTTTGTGAAAGGCATTTCAAACTCCTGTTTTATTATAACTGTTATAATTTAGTAATTTATATTTTAAAAGTCAATAGCAAAATTTAATAAAAATAATTTGATTTATTAACTTCAGTTATATATATATCTTCACTAAACAAAGTGAGTTTGAATTGAGTTCGCAAAATTTTATACAAAATCAGGTTCAGTCCGTGTTTTATCGGATTAGAAATATATCATTTTTTGTAATATTGAGTTTTGCACTTACTGCCTTATTGATTTTTGTTAATCTTTTAAGCAGTAATTTACCTTCAAACTCAATCGAATGGATATACGCTATTTCGATACCATTATATTATTATTTTCCTATTTTAGCTATTGAGTTACTTTGGGTGCCAATTCAAAACATTCCGTATCTGAAATATTTTATTGTTGTTCCAAAATCTCTTTTCGATTTTTATTTATTTATTGATATTTTTGTTTTTAAAATCTATAAGTTCCATTTCGACTTATTGCTTTTTAACATGTTGCTGCATGATTTCAACGGTTTCGGGCTTCCATTTTCAGTAATTATTTTTGCAATAATAAGCTTCACAATTATTTTGTCAATAAATTTTTCGATATTCTATAAAATAAAACATTACAGAACAAAACCTATTGTAGTATTTAACATTTTTTTCATTTTAATATTTGTAACTGGACAAGTAATACATATGTTTGCTTACGAATTCGGTAATAATTCAATTTTGCGTTTCACGCCGCTAGCACCTTATTACTTCCCATTAACTTCAAGTAATATCATGGGTAAAATTAAAGAAAATTATATTAATTCTAATACACGAGATGAAAGTTTCATCAATAAGAATGCAATTGAGAATATAGAAAATTCTATTTTTCTTGATTATCCAAAAAAAGATTTAAAATTCATTGACCCCGAACGACCCAACATACTCTTTTTTATAATAGAGAGTTGGAGGGCTGATATGTTAGATAAAAATATTACTCCAAATATCTATAAATTCTCTGAAAACTCTTTAATACTTAAGAATCATTTTAGTGGTGGAAACGTAACAACTTCAGGGCTTTTTACATTGATGTTTGGTTTACATCCGTCGTATTATAAATATTTTATAACTTCAAGAGCTGAGTGCCAATCAGTTTTTTCAAAGACTTTGAAAAATTTGGGATATACTAGCGAGTTATATTCTTCTTCAAATCTTGACCGTTTCAATCTAAAACATTTGATGTTTGGTGATATAGTAGAGGGTGATTATGAAAAAATTAAACTTTCGCCAAATGATAAAGATGAATATTTAATATCTAAATTGATCGAAAGTATAAAGAATCAGAAACCTGATCAGCCCTGGTTTAAGTTCGTTTTTCTTATTTCATCTCATTATAGCTATTTCTACCCCCCTGAACATAAAATATATACCCCAGTACCAAAAAATATATATTCATTAATATTAGATAACAACGCTGACAGTGCTCCCCTCTTAAATGATTACAAAAACTCTCTTCATTTCATTGATTATCAATTTCTACGTATTTGGGATGAGTTAAAACGAAGCGGATTGGACAAAAATACTGTAATTGTTATCACCTCTGATCATGGGGAAGAATTTAATGACAATAATGAAGGTTATTGGGGGCATGGTAGCAATTTTACATATTTCCAAACATCTGTACCCTTATTGCTATATATTCCGAATAAAGCGAATGTCAATACATTTAATAGAAGATCTTCTCATACCGATATTGTACCAACAATCTTATCTCATATTTTTAATTGCAGTAATCTGATTTCTGATTACAGTACAGGCGCTGACCTTTTCAATTTGCCTGATGATAGAAATCTAATTTTTGAGAGTTACAAAGATAAAGCATACTTGATTAGTGATAAAATTTATTTAAATAGTATTTTTCATAAAAATCATAGCCTTTACGACACAAAGGTTATAATAAACGATTTTGACTTAAATAAAATTTCCAAAATAAGATCAGAAGAAAAAATATTTTTAAAATAGTATTCAATTGAATGTGTAAATAATTTCTTTTTAAAATCATACTTGACATTATTTATATTTTATCTTAATTTATTTGAAATGAGAAGGGAAAAATGTGCTTAGTAATGTCTACTCAAAATCGGGTACAGTCCAAAATACTGCCATGCTTAAAAAAATTATTAAGCCGTTACTAGTTGCTATATCAGTTTGGTTTATGCTGGTATCACCAGTGATCTTGCCGGTGATATTGTTGATTGGTTTTGTAACATTTTCTATAAAAAGCTACAGATTTAGAAAGAAATCAATAAGAACTCGAGATGGTCTATGGATCGATGAAGTACAGAAACAAAAGCTAAGAGAATTATTTCTACGTATTGAAAATCAAGAAAAAAGCAATTCCGATAAAAAAGATGAAAAAAAATTACAAAAGGAGTTTTTTGATATTAGCCTTTTGCCATATAGGCGGTGGATGGATTTTAATTCAAATTGTAAAATTTCAAAATCATTATTTTCCAGTCTTATTATATGGATATTGATACAAATATTTTTCTTGTTTGGTTTTGAATACTTCTCTAGTCATGAAAATGTTATCAGATATTTTCGATTTCTGGTATTCAGTGATTTAATAGTCAGGAATGAAGGCATAAGTAAAGAGTTTTTACAGATAAGTATTAATTCGATCTTTTTTACAATAGCCTCATATTTTGTATTGGTGGATTTGTACAGTAATTGTGGAGAAAAATATCTAAAAAGACCTGAGAAAGTAAACATGAACAACATTGACCTAAGGTGAAAAGCATTGAAGACAGATCATGAAAAAGAAAGAACGATTAAGAGCAAATTAACAGGATTGTTGGCTTTATTTGTATTTCTAAATACATCAAGCTTTTGGATAGAAAAGGATTTGGTTATATCGAGTTTCATGCTAATAAATTCTATATTATTTGTGTTTATAGCATCATTTGGAAGGATGTGGTGTTCACTCTACATAGCCGGATTTAAGGATAATAAATTAGTTACAGACGGACCTTATTCTATGTGCAGAAATCCTCTTTACTTTTTTAGTTTTATCGGTATGATCGGGATTGGTTTTTCTACTAGAACTTTTAGCTTCCCATTCATATTTGTAATATTGTACTGTTTAAATTATCCAAGCATAATAAAAGCAGAAGAAAACCGATTAGGCACTGTTTTTGGAATTAAATATGAAGAATATAGAAAAGCCGTTCCATGTTTTTTCCCGAATTTCTCAAATTTCAAAGAACCGGATAGCTATGTTATGAACCCGGTTGTATATAGAAGTGAAATGTTGAGTGCAGTGTGGTTTGTATTGTTCTTAGGATTAATTGAAACAATAAATGTAATAAAAAATATGGGAATGTTGAAATCAGTATTTATTTTATATTGAAATATAAGAGGGGTGAATGGTGAAGTGCTATGCAATTGTATTTTTTTGTTTTCTAAATTTGTTTGGTCACGAATTTTCTGTTCATTTTGGATTGAGTGGTTTTAAAAGTTTCGAAGGCGCAAATTACGAAGGTTCAGGGGGTATAGGCGTGGATGATATAACCTCAGTAGATAAGACACTATCTAACAGCCATTTTTATGGAATGAATTTTAATTGGGAATTAGCTGAATCAGATACTTATTTATCGTTAAATTATAACCGATACGAAAGTAGTGCCACAATGTTTATTGAACCGATAGAATGCAGAGTAATAGGAAATGAATTTGGAATTGCTCTAAAGAAAAAATTTGAAATTTCGGAATTATTATCATGGTCAACGGGGATTGGTTTTGAGTTATTAACTGTTACAGAAGATCACGCAGGATGGGATGACAGAAGTACCTATGGGCCTACACCTGGATTAAACATTCAGTTAGGTATCGATTATAATGTAACTCAAATGTTGTTATTAGGAATAGATACAGGTTATACATTGTTCAGACATCCGAATTTAGAAATCAACAATGAAGATTATTGGACTCCAAGCTGGTTCGTTCAGTCTGGGTTGGGGTATTTATTTGGTGACCCGAAAAAAGATAATGTTGAAAAGCCCATAAATCAGGATGTAAATAATGTTACAACTTCTGAAACTCAGGTTTCTTTTGGGTTCGGATTCAGTAATATTGCGAAAATATTAAAAGCAGATTTAAATTATAGATATAAAATAAACAATTACATCAGTTCAGGCATTGGGATAGGGATAAGGCAAATTCGAATTGATGATTTCAGCGAAAGAAATTATTTACCTGTCAGCCTAAATGTAAAGTTTAAAAGTCAGAATATAAAATTTCAGCCTTATTTTTCATTGGGATTAGGTTATGCTTCATTTTTATCATATGATCAAAATGATCAAACGTATGATGGGCAAAATGATGGATTATTGGCTAATTTAACACTCGGGTTTGAAACGTTATTAAAAGGCCATAGTTCTACCAGATTAAATTATGGAGTTGATTTAGAGTATCAAAATGAAGAATTTAATACAAGTATATCTTATGTAGAAAAAATAAAATCAATAGGATTGTTTGTGGGATTAATTTATAATTTTTAAAATTAAAAACGACTTGACAAGAATAAGATTTGTTATTATAATTATCGCTTAAATTTGTATTAGAAAATAGGATAGTAAATGAATGGGTATTTTGACTTACTGAGAAACGATAAGTTTTTTGATGAAGTAGCACCGGATAAAATCTTAAATATGACATTGAAAGGTTTTTCTTTTTCTCTATATTCTAGAAACAAGTATACCGATGTGACTACTCTAGTAGCAAAGTGGTATAACGGATTTATTAGAGAAGAACCAAATCCAGATTTCATCATTAAATATTATTTGCTAAGGGATATTTATCCCGAGCTTTTAAAGGAGTTATCCGATGAGAACGATAATTTTAGAAATGTAAAAGTAATTACTCAGTCTGAATTACTTGAACACAGCGAAGTCGCAGTTTTTAGATGGGATATTCGGGCTCTATTTAATTTTAATAAAAAAAGAGCTAATGTAATTTTGCTAAATGAACATTCTAGTAGTGCTGATGCTGCAGTAAGAATTGCAGCGTCGCTTGTTCTTCCTTATGTACGTTGTATTATGATACACGGATCGTCAGTTTCTATTAACGGTAACGGATATTTGTTTTTTGGAAAATCCGGCAGCGGGAAATCAACGATAGCTGGCCTAAGCAATTCATTGGTACTAAATGACGAAATAAGCCTTCTAGCAATTGAAGCTGATGGTTCTGTCAAACTGTCAGGGACTCCCTTTTATGGAGATTTGAAACAAGGAGTAAATAAAGTAGTTCCTCTAAAAAAGATATTTTTATTGAAACAGGATAAGGATACTTATATTGAGCCGATGTCGAGATATGATCAGATGACCAATTTACTTCAATGCGTAATAACCTTCATGACCGACAAGAAGGATTATGACATACTGATGGAAATATGCAAAACGATTATTGATTCACAAGGAATTGAAGTTTTACATTTTGAAAAAAATACTAAATTTATGGATGTGATCTTATGAAAATACTAACTGAAACTCTTGTAATTGCCAACAGTGAAGTTGCGTTCAGCGAAATTGAAGGGAGAACGATACTGATTAAAGCTCCAATGTCTACTATGCACACTCTGAATAATACAGGCGGGTTGATATGGAAGAATTTACAGAATGAAATTGTAGTATCAAACCTGGTAGATCTTGTTTGTGATAATTATGATGCTGAGAAAGATGTCGCAGAAGCTGATGTCTTAGAGTTGCTTGAAGCACTGTATAAGTTGGAATTAATAAATGTTAAATCTTAATAATGACTGAAAAAGTGAAAAGTCTATACAGGGAATTGATCAAATCAGCATACAAGAGCCAAATTCCTTTAGTTGTAACAATTGAATTGACATATAGATGTAATGAAAGATGCATTCATTGTTATGTAGATCAGGAAGATAAAATAAAAGAACTTAATTTTCATGAATGGAAAGGAATTCTAGACAGACTTAAAGAAATGGGGACATTGTTTCTAACTTTTACAGGTGGCGAAGCTCTTTTGCACCCGGACTTTGAAGAAATCTATATTTATGCACACAAAAAACACTTTGGAGTACGACTTTTTACCAACGGACTGGGTATGAATGAAGATGTTTTTCGAATTCTAAGCGAATACAAACCATTAGATGTTCAGTTCAGTATTTACGGGCATACTTCAGAGCTACATGACAGAATTACAGGAGTTAACGGGTCGTTTGTTAACCTTATTAATGCTATGAATAGAGTACACTCTATGAAAATTCCTTTTTTAGGGAAATGTACTTGGCTTAATTACAATTCAAAGCATTATATTGAAATACAAAGACTAGTTGAGAGTGTAGGAGGCGAATTTCTTGGAAACATCACATTAGTACAGGCAAGAGACTGCAATGTTAAAAACTTAGATTTTAAAACCACTGATGAAGAACTGAAAACAATAATTAATCACTATACAATAAAGAATGATACAAAGGACATTTTTTCTATTGATTCTGAGAAAAGTATAAGCAATATGAATCACAATTTGTGCGGTGCAGGAGTAATTTCTTTAAGAATTAACCCTCAAGGTGATGTTTTCCCGTGTGTGGATATGAATGTAAAGGCTGGAAATGCTTGTGAAAAAGACATTAAGGATTTATGGGATAATTCGGATTTATTCTTACATTTGAGAGAGCTTAAGAACAAAGATAAAAAAGAATGTAAGACTTGCAATTTTTCTACTTATTGTTTATATTTTTGTCCAGCTCAATCTTATTATAAAACGGCTAATTTTATAAGTTGCTACCCTGAAATAAAGAGGCAAGCAATGATTAGAAAGCAATGTAAAGAACAAACAACCTAAATGGAGGTCAGAGAAAATGGGTGAAAACGCAAAGAAACAGACAGACGAATCAGTAAATGTGAAAAAGCAGGCTTATAGCAAGCCTATGATCGAGAGTGAAAAGGTATTTGAGAGAACGGCATTAGCATGTGACGGCAGTCCGTTCTACAACTACGCGACTAACACAAAGGAAGGTTCAGGATCTTGCGGATATGCAGATTCATAGAGTGGAATGTTGGTTAACTAGATTTGTTTGTTTGTAGGCGAACATTTGACGATAACGATGAAATTAACTAAGCTTTGAGTGCTTGCATTAAAACAAATTTTATGGTTCAGATATGTGGAGTCTATTTCCGAAAAGCGCTATTATGGGCATCACAGAAGTAGACTCTATTTTGTTTAAAATATCTTGAACAAAAAAACTAAATTGAGTTTTGAGCAATGATCGAAAATACAAAAAAACAAAAGGACGAATCAGTAAGCTTGAAAAAGCAGGCTTATAAAAAGCCTATGATCGAGAGTGAAAAGGTATTTGAGAGAACGGCATTAGCATGTGATCGTCATATTTTCGTCAGCCCTTTTGATAACCCAAAGGAAAGTTCAGGAGATTGCGGATATGCTGATTCATAGGAGATTGGGGTAATTGGATTTGTTTGTTAAAAAGCGAACATCTGACGATCGCATAGAAATTAATTTAGTGCTGAATGCTTTGTCTAAAAACAAGTTTATTTATTTGGTAAACCATGGTTCAGGAATGGGGAGCTTATTCCCTAAAAGCGCTATTATGGGCGTAACAGGAATAGACTCTATTTTGTTGAAAAATATTGAGATCGGCCAAATAGTAATTTTCGATAAAGTAAAGATATTGATGGGGGCTCGAGTCATATCTCGAAATCCAGATTCATTATTTTTAAAAAGTGATTGCGGACGCGGTAATGTTTTTGAAGTAAAAAACTCTTCGATTGTCGGTTTAGTGACTCATATCCAGATAAATGATAAATTTTATCCGATCTATTCTTCACCACAGCTGAGGAAATATCATGAAAAAGTCGCTAAAGTTTCTAAGCATTGTATTCCAATCAGCACAATCGGAAAGCTCAATGTTTTTGCTGTTTTGATTAGAAAATACCGAAAATGGGAAATACACAGAATTCATAAAAAAATTATTAAATTATCCCGAAAGTAGTAATGATAGAATATTCCAGATTTAAAAGATTGACCGAAATAATGACAGTCGGTCGGAGTATGCGCCCGTTCATTTATGGCGGCAGAATAGCTTGGTATAAAAAATACGAAGATAAAGGTAAAGAAATCCGAAGAGGTGATATCGTTATTTTTCAAATCGAAAACAGAACTTTTGCACATAGAATAATAAAGAAAAACAAGAACAACAGTTACATAACAAAAGGTGATTCATTATCATTAACAGAGTGTATAGATGAATCTCAAGTCCTGGGCAAGATTGAGTTTGTTCTCTGGAAAAACTATAAAATTATCGAGCTAAATAAGGGAATTATAGGAGTTCTCAACATCTTATACGGCTTGCTTTTTATTTTCTTATTTACAATTACTGGCTATAAAGATAAATCAAAAAGCTTTTTAAGTAAAATTGCTTTTGCAGCTAATAAGATTATTATATTTTTTGCCTTTCCAATAATGAAATCGGCTATAGCCCTTAGCCTTATATTTGAGAAAAAATCTGATCTGTATAATCAAGAAGAAAATAAAAATTTATTTTTTGCGATTCTAAGAGCAGAGTATTCAAAAATAAAACCGCCCAATTACTATCAAAGCAGTATGATTTTAAATAATAACCTTTCGGGACTTTTACCGTGGTCTCTTGACGGAATTTCAGAATGGGAACCGGCCATTAATCAAAAAAAGAAGCAAATGTTTATATCCCTTAAAGGACGATCTCAGTTTTATCAGGTCGTAAAGAAATGCAATCAAAATAGTATACCTGTAACACCCCTGAAAGGCTTCTCTCTGATGGGATTTTTATATGACAATAATCAATTTATCAGAAAAGTAGGAGATATCGACATTCTGATTCCCGAAAAAAATATTTTTGAGTTTATTTCAGTAATATCAGAGCTCGGATACAAGCCAAAAAAGCCTGAATTATTAACAGAGAAATATATTAGAGAAAAGAAAAAAATTGAATTTTTTCCGCCGTCTAACGAAATGCTTTCGTTAGATGTCCACACAGGAATAATAGTAAAAAAATTGGCAGTTAGGTATTCAGAAAATTTTCTTGAAGACTCTTTACTGAAATCTGAAATAAAATACTGCAACGGGCTTTCTATTTGCAGTTTAAATCCTGTTCACGAGTGGATATACTTGGCTTACCATTTTGCAATTCATCATAAATTATGTGGTATTACATGGCTTTTCGATCTGTATGTTTATCTAAAACTTTTTGACGAATCCGCGAGAAAAGAATTATTGCTTAAAGCTAAAGAGTACGGTATGTTAAAAATTATAATTGCCGTTGATTATTCTTTGAAAAAGGTCTGGCCTGAAGTAAGGTTGATAAGTGATTCTGAAACAAACATACTTTATAGAAAAATCTTAAGAAATATTCTATTTCAGCAACTTATTATAAAGGAAACGGACAGGGATGTTTTTAGAGAAAAGTTTCAATCTGAAAATCATAGCAATCTAAGATATAAAATTATAGATACTTTTTGGGAAATCATTTTTATCGATTCCTTTATTGATCAATTAAAAGCTTGTTTGAGATTGTTTTTTCCAAATCATGGCCTTTTTCAATCATATTATAAGACCTCGATAAATCATTTTGCTTACTGTATAATTTTACCTTTACATTTTATTTTAGTATCTTTTATATCACTTTACTTTATAATTGATAGTGCTGTTGTTATTTTTTTTAGGATTTATAAACAGAAAACATTAAACTTTAATTCATAGAAGGTACATCACGAATAGATTACTAAAACTTGTCAAGCTATTGATATGCGAATGGAAATTGTTAGCAATTTATATGGCAACAATAATTTCTTTTTCTCTTCTCAGTGGTCTAAGCATTACGTTTGCAATACCATTATTTGATTATATTTTCGGTGATAAACGGCAAAAAATCCAAATTGATTCAATTTCATTGTTTATCAATAAAGTCTTTACCGGATTCAGTGATTTTATTCAGTCTCTTACAAGTAATAATATTCTTGATAAAGAAACATATTTAGAATTAGCTGAGTTATACAAGAATATTCTTTCGGTAACAGACCCTAATATTACTCTTATAGTGATATCGGGATTAGTTCTTTTCATTACTATTATAAAAAATATTACGCTTTACTTAAGCACAGTAACAATAATCTTATTAAAAACAAAATTCACTCAAAAATTAATGAGTATGCTGTATAAAAAATATCTTAGTTTATCTTCGGATTTTTATGATTGCCAAAAACTTGGAGACTTTCAAGTCCGTTTAACTTCTGATGTATCAATTATTTCGGATTTTATTATCAATACTCTTTTTTCTTCATTAAGAGATGTTATTCTGATTATCATATATGCTGCTATAGCAATCTCCATAAATTTCAAATTATTTCTTTTAGTTTCTTTAGCGGTTCCGGTATTCGCATTTACGGCTTCTTATTTCGGCAAAAAAATTAAGAAGTATTCAAAAAAAATTCAGCAGTCATACTCAAATATTTATTCTAGAACAGAAGAGGTATTCCATGGTATAAAAGTAGTGAAATTGTTTTCAAAAGAAAACTATGAATTGTTGATCTTCAATAAGGAAAATAATCAGTATTTCAAATCGGTTATAAAGTCTGCCATGTATCAGGCTGCAGTTGCACCTTTAACAGAGATTAGTGTAATTGTAATAGGCATAATTGTTATCATAATTGGCGGAAAAATGGTATTGGATAAAGACAATATGATATCTTTAGGAGCATTTACTGCCTTTATAATCGCTTTTTTCTCAATACTACACCCCATGAAATTAATTACCAAAGCTTTTACAGAAGTTAAAAGAGCTTTAGTCTCGTTTAACAGAGTATTTGAAATACTCGACTTGAATCCTAAAATAAAAAATTTACCAGATGCAATTGCTAAAAATAATTTTCACGATAAGATTATTGTAGATATAAAAAAATTCAGTTATGATGGAGCAAAGACAATTCTTGAGAATGTCAAATTTGAGATAAAAAAAGGAGAGAAAGTCGCAATTGTTGGCTTAAGTGGAAGTGGTAAGACAACAATAATAAATCTATTAGAGAGATTTTATGATCCTGATGAAGGATCGATTATAATGGACGGAATTGATCTGAAAGATATAAAGCTAGAGGATCTTCGTCGACTTTTCGGAACAGTTTCTCAGGAAACTATTCTTTTTAATTGTTCAGTGCAAGATAATATCATGTACGGTTCAAATAGTGACCTTCTAATTGAAGATATAATAAAAGCCGCCAAAATTGCGAATGCAGACGAATTTATTGAAGAAATGAGTAACAGCTATTTAACAATTCTCAATCCAAAAGCTACAAACTTGTCCGGGGGCCAAAAACAGAGAATTTGTATAGCAAGAGCTTTAGTAAGCAATCCTCCAATTCTTATATTTGATGAAGCTACAAATTCTCTTGATTCAGACTCTGAGAGTAAGGTTAAAAAGGCTATCGAAAAAGCTACCACAGGGAAAACTGTAATTTTAATTGCTCATCGTATTTCGTCTATAATGAATTCAGACAAGATCATTGTTGTTGACCAAGGTAGAGTATCAGGTATAGGTACACACGAAGAGCTTTTCGCCGATAATGAAGTATATAGAAAACTTTATACAACCCAGTTCAAATAAACCTTGAATTATTTAAAGTTTTTGATAGAGAAGGTAATGCATTGCGAGTTGTAAATACTACAAAATAAATGTCTCCAGAAAATCGGGTACATTCCATAAAATGAAACGATATTTTATTTTTATTTTTTATTTTGTTTGTCACTGAATTTCATTATAATTCATCAACTTTAACAAGGAACATTTATGAAGAAGATTTTGACAATATGCGGCGGTTTCTCAACCGAAAGAGAAATAAGCTTAAGAACCGGTCAGGCTGTAGTGAGAGGCATAAGCAGCGCAGGATATGAAAGTTGGTTTTTAGACACTGCTTTCCCAAAAGAAATACACAAAGCTGATAAGAATTTTAAATATACTGAAAAAGGTAAAGTAAATAACACTCCCGAAAATGTTTTGGAGCTTTCAAAACAGCTCGTGAAGCTCAATCCGGATAAAATATTTATCGGTCTTCATGGCGGGGAGGGTGAGAACGGCGAAATTCAGGCACTACTTCAGCTTCTGCAAATAAAATATGTAGGGTCAAATCATGGAACAAGCGCGATGTGCATGGATAAAAATATTTCAAAAGTGATCGCCAAGAGTGTCAGAGTGCCTACAGCTAAATGGGAGTTCATATCGGAAGAAAATTATAATAAAACAGCTATGAAAAAACTTTTGAAACCTTACGGTTATCCTGTTGTTGTCAAAGCTCTTGCGCAGGGTTCTTCAGTCGGGGTGTCTATACTACAAAGCGAAAAAGATATAGACAGAACAGTAAAGATGATGAATGATCTAAAGGATACTTATTTCATAGAAGAATATATAAAAGGAAGAGAGCTGTCTATTCCGGTGATAAAAGGTCATGCTTTTCATTCGATAGAGCTGATCCCGAACAAAGGATTTTACGATTACGAGCATAAATACACGCCGGGTGTGACTACTCATGTCTGTCCTGCAAAGCTTGATGAAAAACAGGTTAAAACAATGAACTCTTATGCAGAGAAAATTTATAAAGCTATCGGATGCAAGGATTATGCGAGAATAGATTTTATACTGTCTGAAAACGGAAAATTTTATTTTCTTGAAATAAATACTTTACCGGGTATGACAGAATTGTCACTGGTTCCCGAATCAGCAAAAGTGAGCGGGATAAATTTTCCCGAACTGATGGATCTTCTTTTGAACGACTAATAAAAAAGGCTCCGAACGGAGCCTTCTAATTTACAGATAGAAGCTTAAACTTCCCTTTATAACACTAAAATCGTTCGTAGGATCGCCGTAATCGTTCTCAGGTGTCGAAACATATTTGTAATCTACATTGAAAGCTATCGGAAGCGCAGGTAATTTCAATTGCATTCCGCCTACAAAATGATATCCGATAACAGTTACCTCTTCAATATATTCGTCAACATCAAAAGTTATCGGGTTGCCTGCTGCCGGTGGAGTTGAGAGATCAGGATATTTCTTTTCAAGTTCTTTCTCGATAAGTTTTTCTGACACGATAGGAGTGATAAAGTAGAAGCCTGCACCGCCCCCGACATAGAATTTGAAGGTCTTTACTACAGGAGGAAGTGAAAAAACATACCATTTAGCTGTAACATCGACTCCGATCTTTGCAAAATCGAACTGTTCGTCATATTCAGAAACAGGAGTGTCGTAGCCTGTGAACTGCAGAGGAATATCTCCGTCGGGACCGGTTATGTGATTGCTCCCTCTCCAGCTGTAAGTTGCCCATGCTCCTTCAAATCCGAGCTCGAATCCTATTGGAACTATCGGAATGTCAAAATAAAGCTGAGCGCCTATTGCGAGCGGATTTTTGATCTCATCTCTTTCAAGACTATAGCTGTAATCAAGTCCTGACATGGTGATCGAAAATGCGTCAACAGTTTTTGCATCAACGCTTGTGTTATCCACTCCGATGTGCCCGCCGATGCCGAACAGAGCATAAGCCTGGTATATGATCGAGAATAATGCTGCTATTATTATTTTTTTCATTTTCTTCTCCCATTTTAATTAAAACTCAAAGGTTAAAATAACTCTGAATTTCAATAATTTCAAGTAAATCTTTTTCACTAAGGCTGAATTGCTCGACCGATTCTCCAAATTCAGCCGATAAGGAGTTCTTTAATTCATTTTTTAAAGTATCGTAAAATGTATTGTGATCCTTTATTTCAATTATCTCGCTTACTGTTGCGGTTTTGCTTTTTGTTATCTCTTTAAATCTGCTTTTAAGTCTTTCTTCTATATTCAACAAATCGATAAGCTCGAGATGTTTTTTCCCCACGATTATCGATCCGTGCTGAAGAACCGATTCCTTAAGTCTTTTCTGAGCGCTGCCTACAAGTTTTTTATCACCGATCACCACTTCATATGTCGAAGTCGAAGAGAAGCATACGGAGGATAATTTTTCTTTATAAAGTTCTTTAAAGTCAGGAGTTTTTCCCTTCTTAAGGTCAGCCTCTTTTACGCCCGAAGCTTTTAAAGCGTTCACAAGCACAGTGCTGATCTTGTTATAAACTTCAAGGATCGAATCTGAAAAAAAAATTGAACCTTTCGGAATGACCATAGAATATGTGAGTTCTTCAGAATGAAAAACAGCCCTTCCGCCCGTTTCTCTTCTTACGATATCGAATCCCCGGGCTTTGCACAACTCCGCATCGATCTCACTCAATTCCTGATGATATCCCAAAGATATGCAGTAAGGATCCCATCTGTAAACTCTGAAAGTGGGCTTGTCAAGCATATGCCTGGCAATGTAATAATCAACGGCCATATTGAATTTGCCGTTATTCGAGCCTGTATCTAAAAATCTTATACCATCAGAAGCCATTATCTGACGATCCCGCGTTTTGACCTCTTAAGAAATTCGGTGATAAGAGCAACCTGCTTATCGTCTTTATAGTCTTTCTCGAGTTTTTCAATCGATTCGACCGTTGTAAGGCCGCTTCTGTAAATAGTCCTGTATGAATCAGAAAGCTTCTGAATATCGTTTTCTGAATATCCCCTTCGCTTCAGACCGACTTTGTTCAGTCCGGAAAATCTGGCGGGTTCACCTGCGATCATCAGGTACGGAGGAACATCTCTTTTGATCTTTGCGCCGCCTTCAACCATGCAATAAGACCCGATCTGGGTGAACTGATGAACAAGGACATGACCGCTCAATATCGTGCCTGCGTCAACACTACAGTGACCAGCTATCTGTGTTCCGTTCGCAAGAATGCATCCGTCACCGACAACACAGTCGTGGGCAACATGCACAAAAGCCATAATAAAACAGTCATTTCCGATAACGGTCTTAAAACTGTATTTCGTCCCTCTGTTCAGGAATGCGTATTCCCTGATGACAGTTCTTTCACCTATTTCGAGAGTGGTTTCTTCTCCCGAAAATTTAAGGTCCTGCGGGACAGTACCTAGCACGGCGCCGTTGAATATTTTTACATCTTTGCTTAAGATCGTACCTGACGCAAGTGTCACATGGGCTCCGATCCTGCAGTTGTCACCAATTCTGACTTTATCCTCAATAATAGTATAAGGGCCGATATCTACATTATTTCCTATTTCGGCTTTTGAAGAAATTATCGCAGTATTATGGATCATTGTTCATCCTTAAATTTATTTTTCTCCGTCCTTATCGATGACCATTGCGGTCATTTCCGCTTCGGCACATAATTTACCGTCAACATAAGCAATGCCTTTCATTTTGCAGATCCCGTGAGATAACGGTCTGGTAATTTCAACGTGCATGATCAATTGATCTCCGGGGACTACGGTCTGTCTGAATTTGATTTTATCAAGTCCAGTAAAATAAACTAATTTTTTACTTGGATTTTCAATCGAATTCATTAACAGAAGACCTCCGGTCTGTCCCATGGCTTCTACGATAAGAACTCCGGGCATTACAGGCTCACCGGGAAAGTGACCGTTGAAGAAGTCTTCGTTTATCGAAACGTTTTTCATGCCGACAACTCTCTGGTTGGGTGTTAGTTCAAGTAATCTGTCAACAAGTAACATGGGATATCTATGCTGTAAAAGGTTCATGATGTCTTTCACATCGAAAACATAATTTTCATTCGCGCTTCTCTTGAACTTGTTAATTATTTCATGTTTCTCAACAGCTTTTTTCAGCATCTTTACAAGCTCAATATGCGCTTCGTGCCCGCCCCTTGCGCAAAGAAAATGCGCTTTAATGGGCTTGCCGAGCAGGGTAAGATCTCCGATCAGATCAAGAACTTTATGCCTTACCGGCTCATTTTTGAACCTCAGTTTTACAGATCCGAGAAAGCCTTCAGTTTCCGGAATTATTCCCTTGCCCATTCCGAGCTTGTTTTCTATCTTTTGTCTTTCATCCGCGTTCAAGTCGCGATCGAGTATCACCACCGAATTGTCCAGAGAACCGCCTTTTATCAGACCGAGTTCCTTAAGCTGTTCGACCCAAGAAAGAAAGCAGAATGTTCTTGTAGGCGCATAGTCCTTTATAAATTCCTCGTCAAGATCATATAGTGAAGTGAATTGCGTGCCCAGAGCAGGATTCTGATAATCGACCATATATGTTACTTTAAATTTATCGGCGGGAATAACAATAAGTTCTATTCCTTTCTCTTCGTCCTTATAAGCGATGATTTCCTTGACTTCAAAATACTGTCTGGGTTTTTCCTGCTCGATTATATTATCTTTCAAGAGATTCACAAAATCGATCGAGCTTCCGTCCATTACAGGAGGCTCTTCCGCATCGAGTTCAATGAGGATATTATCGATGTTAAGTCCTGAAATTGCCGCAAGAACATGTTCAACCGTATGTATTTTGACTCCGTTATTGCTAAGAATTGTTCCTCTCGAAATGCTATCGACAAAATCAATTGTGGCCGGAATGTCAACAATCGCGGAAAGGTCTGTTCTCCTGAAAACTATACCGTGGTCTTCAGGCGCGGGCTTAAAGATCATATTGGAATTGCATCCGGTGTGAAGGCCGATCCCCGATATTCTGGCTTCAGTTTTTATTGTTCTCTGTTTCTCAAGCATCTCTTACTCCGTTTTGTTCGTATTCCGGAAATATTGCTGAAAAATGCGTTTTTTGATGAACAAAATCAATAAAAAACTTGTTATATTTGATGCGAATTTATATATTTACGCTCTTAATGAACCTGAAGGAGGTAACAATGAATGTAAAAAGAGTTTCAAATGCAAAGATATTGATCAGTATAATGATCGCTGTACTTATTTTTACAGGTTGTTCAAAGAAAGAAAGTGATATCGATAAGTCTTTTCTGAATAACAGGGAGAAAAAAGAAAGTTATGTGGTCGGGACGGACCTTTCAATGATGATCAAATCCGCAGGCAACTATCAGGATCAGTTCAGCAAGGATATCTTCTTCAAAGGATTTACAGACAGATTTGGAGATCTTGAGCTGCAGCTAAAAATAGAAGACATCCGCAAGATCATGAACTCCGCAGCGGATTCTGTCATTGTAAATATGGATACTGTAAAAGTAGGCATATACAATACGATAAGAGACAAGCAGAGTTATATTTTCGGAGCATATCATGCGGATATGATAGCTCATAGCATCGAAACATTCAATTTTAAAGCGTTTCAAAAAGGGTTTAATGACGAGTATGAAAATATTCCAAGGCTGCTGTCAGACGAAGAGATAAGGGCGGTGAAGGAATATAGCAGAAAGTGGGTCGAGAAGATAATGTCAAGCGGAGATCCTGCTCTCTCAGCGGAGGAAAAAGAGAAAATTTATAAAGAATATCTTGTTGAAAACGCGAAAAGAGAGATAGTTAAAACGCTTCCGAGCGGACTTCAGTACGCAGTAATTAAGGAGGGGTCAGGCGATAAAGTTCCGGATGATTCAACGATGGTGAAAGTTAATTACAGGGCATCATTCATAGACGGAAGAGAATTTGACAGCTCCTATAAAAAGGGTCAGCCTGCCGAATTTATGCTTAAGCATGTAATTGCCGGCTGGCGGGAAGGAATACAAATTATGTCTACCGGCAGTAAATATAAATTTTTTGTTCCGGCCGAACTTGCTTACGGAAAGGAAGGGTTACAGGATGTGCCGCCGAACGCAACACTGATATTTGAAGTAGAACTGCTTGATATAGCAAAAAATCAATAAAAAGGGGATAAAATGAAAAAATTACTTACACTCGGACTTATGTCATTTTTTCTGTTTTCATGCGCACAGAAAACTGAAACACAGAACAAAGAAGCTAAACCTAAAGCTGTAAAAACTGAAACCCCGGCTGCGGCTCCGGTTAAATACCCTGTAGCGACTATCGAAACAACTATGGGGATCATTAAGATAGAATTGTGGCCGGATAAAGCTCCTGTTACCGTTGCTAATTTTGCAGGCCTTGCCAATGGGACAAAAGAATGGACCGATCCTGTTATGAAAGCCAAAACAAAAAAACCTTTCTATGACGGTTTGATCTTTCACAGAGTGATAAAAGACTTTATGATCCAGGGCGGATGTCCCTTCGGACAGGGTAACGGCGACCCTGGTTATAAATTTGAAGACGAAACTTACGGTAATGGAGCGGAGATAACCGGTGAGATCAAAGACGAAGATACAGCTATGCGCGTATTTCAGACAGTATTCGTGCCCTACCTTCAGTCTAGCGGCGGGGATAAAGCAAAAATCGATAAAGAAATTATGGATATTACAGACGAATGTATGAAAACCAACAGCGGAAAACCGATGATGAAGCATCCCGTGGAATATTATAAAGAAAAAATTAAATTTGCGGGTAAAGTTTATCAACAGGGAAAGCTGATAGCTCCGGTTGCATACGGAACTATCTGTATGGCGAATTCAGGACCAAATACAAACGGTTCGCAGTTTTTTATAGTAACCAAAAAAGAAGGCGCTGATTGGCTTAACGGAAAGCATACTGTTTTCGGTAGAGTGATCGAAGGAATGGATGTAGCTCATAAGATCGAAAATGTTGAAAAGGGCGAGCAGGATAAGCCGAAGAAAGAAGTGAAAATGATCAAAGTCAGAGTAGAACCCCCAAAATAATTAAGAGGAAAATACATGAAAAAAAATATACAGGCAATTCTAAAAACAAATAAAGGCGACATTAAACTGGAATTATGGCCTGAGATCGCTCCTGAAACAGTAGAGAATTTCGTGACACTTTCTACAGGCGAAAAAGAATGGACAGATCCGAAGACGGATGCGCTTGTCAGAAAACCATTCTACAACGGAGTGACTTTCCACAGAGTGATCAACGATTTTATGATCCAGTCAGGATGTCCCGTAGGTAATGGAACGGGCGGGCCGGGGTATGAGTTTGAAGACGAATGTTTCGATAAAGAAGGCAAACTCAAAGCCAAGGTAGCTTACGGAACTATCGCAATGGCTAACGCGGGTCCGTGCACGAACGGTTCACAGTTCTTCATTGTAACCAAAAAATCAGGCTGCGACTGGCTTAACGGAAAACATACTGTTTTCGGACGTGTGGTTGAAGGAATGGAAGTGGCTCATATTATAGAGAATGTTCCGCGAAATCCGATGGATAAGCCTCTGGAAAAAGTAGTAATAAATTCTGTTGAAATAATAAAGTAACACTTTCGGAGAAAAATTGGCAGAATTACTTAAAGGCACGCCTATAGCCAAAGAGCTATACGGGGATTTTTTGAAAAGATCAGACGATCTTAAGAAAAGGGGTATTTATCCCAGACTGAGGATAATTATAGCTTCAGATGACCCGGCAATTGAAACATACAGTTCCATGATCGTCAAAAACTGCGAAAAAGCCGGAATACTAAGTGAGAAAAAAATGCTTGGCGCGGAGACCTCGGATGCCGACATTCTCGAACTTATCTCAGAGTCGAATAATGACGGATCGGTACACGGGATAATTGTGATGCTTCCGTTATGGAAACAGCTTGATGAAAAGAAGATACTTGCCGCGATATCGCCCGTAAAGGATATTGACGGTGTGAATCCCTATAACGCCGGAAAAACAGTTCTCGGCGAGGATTCATTTACACCAAATACAGCTCAGGCATGTAGAGATATTATACTAAGGTCGGGAATAGAATTCAGCGGGAAACATGTCGTAATAATCGGCAGGTCGAATATTGTCGGAAAGCCGCTTGCGAACATGCTTTTGCAAAAAGGTGTTGACGCGACCGTAACTGTCTGCCATTCAAGAACAGGAAACCTGAAAGAAATCTGCAGGACAGCCGATATACTGGTGGCCGCTATCGGCTCACCAAAGTTCATTACGAAAGAATTTACTAATCCCGGGCAGGTTATTGTGGATGTAGGCATGAATGAAATTAAACTTCCCGACGGTAATTTAAAACTTGTCGGCGATGTGGATTTTGATAATGTAAAAGATCATGTAAAAGCTATTACACCCGTACCGGGTGGGGTAAGTCCGCTCACGCACACCGCTCTTCTTGAAAATCTCTTCAAAGCGGTCAAACGTCAGATAAATGAACAAAATATTCAATAATTAGTTCAACACTTCTCAGAGAAATCTATAGAATGGAGATAAAAATGAGTTTCACTCAATATACAAAAAAAGCAGTCGTAATATTACTTCTAACCATTGCAGTATCGCAATTAACCGCAAGACCGTCTGAGGCTGGCGTCGTGTTCCTTACCATTTCTCCGGGCGCAAGACCGACAGGAATGGGCGATTCATTCGTTGCGATAGCTGACGATGCTACTGCTTCATGGTGGAACCCGGCGGGCCTGGCGAGGCAATCGGGAAGAGAACTTACTTTCATGCACGCAAACTGGCTGCCCGGTTTCAATCTTAATGACATGTATTATGACTTTCTTGCTTACAAACAGGAAATACCCGGATTGGGTGTCATAGGTGGTCACGTAACTTATTTTTACCTCGGCGAACAGACCAGAACTGATGAGTACGGCGTTGAACTGGGTACATTCAGAACTTATGAAACAGCTGTTTCGCTTTCATACGGAACAGACCTTTCGGACAATCTTTTTATAGGTCTGAACTCAAAATTCATATACTCTCATTTATCTGACAGCGGAGCGGGAAATGAGAAGGGCTCGGGAACAGGACACAGCATGGCTCTCGACCTGGGTATGCTTTACCAGACGGAATACGATATTGACATAGGGGTTACCATAACCAATCTGGGTCCGAGAATTTCGTATATTGATTACGAGCAGGCTGATCCGCTGCCGACTACTTTCAGGGCAGGGCTTGCGTATTACCTTTTTTACGATGATTTCAATTCACTTGTGCTTACCGGTGACATGACTAAGCTTCTCGTCAGAAAAGGAAAAGATCTTGATGAGGGCGAAGACGGTATAGATACTTCGGACGAGTGGAACTACACAGACCCGATCTGGACAGCCGTGTTTACATCGTGGACAGATGAAGACGGTACGAAGGACATTGTTTACGGACTCGGCGCTGAATACTGGTATAATAAGATGATCTCTCTTAGGATGGGATTCTGGAACGATGACATGGGCGATATAAGCGCGACCACATACGGGACAAGTTTAAGATATGATTCATATATTTTCGACTTCTCATACCTTGACGCAGGTGAAGGTCATCCGCTTACCGACACTATGAGATTTTCTCTTAATATAGGATTTTAAAGGATAATTTCGGGATCCGGATGATAAGAATAGAAATGAAATATTTATCTGTACTTTTGTTAGGGGTTGCTCTAACGCTTAATTGCGCAAGCCGTTTGGAACTCACAGGCATAGCGGGAGGGGTAAAGACGGAAAAATCGTCCGATCTCAGAATTCTTGCTTTAATGGTTCAGTTCGAAGAGGATAGTCTCAGCTATACTACAGGTAACGGGAAATTCAATATGGAATATCCAGACACCATGCTGATAGATCCAATCCCGCACGATAAAGAGTATTTCGAAGACCAGCTTCAATTCGTTAAGAACTATTTTGAGGCTGAATCAAAAAATAAAGTTACATTTTCAGATATAAAAGTACTTGATACTGTAATATCTCTTTCCCACCCGATATGGTACTACAATCCTAACAACGGAGACGAAGTGCTTGCCGAAAGGCTTGATTCGCTTTATGCGCAATCCTGGTCGCAGGTATCTCAGGATACAACGGTAAGTTTCGCGGGATATAATACCTTTGTTATTTTTCATGCCGGATCGGGACAGGAATTCAATCCGGGTTACGATGAGACTCCGTTCGATATACCTTCTGTATTTTTATCATCAGAAGACCTTAGCGGTACTGAAATTACTGCCCATGACGGAACGGTGATCGACAATTCAGTTTTACTTCCCGAGTGCGAATGGCAGATATTTGAAGACGACTGGTATTACGCAGGCATGAGCGGTATATCATGTCTGATGTTCGCTCACAGGCTTGGAATACCGAATATGTACTCTTCCGGAACCGGACAAAGCTGTATAGGCAGATTCGGGCTAATGGATCAGGGATCCGCGAATTTTTCAGGCCTGCTTCCCGCAGGAGTAACAGCATGGGTAAAAGAACTCAAGGGATGGAACGAAATTTCAGAGATCACGATGCCCCGGAAAAAAATATTATCAACAGCCGATTCGGTTATTTATAAGATAGATCTAAATTCGGATGAATATCTGCTTTTAGAAAATATTACGGCTAAAAACCCGAGCCTGAATGAAAATAATTCTATAAAAGGTTATGACAGTAACGGAAACAGCTTAAGATTTTATTACGATGAAGACGGATTTCAAAGGATTGACAGCATCGAAACCGGGTTTAAAACTCTTGTGAGAGTGGAAGATAACGATTTCAATTTCGGAGTACCAGCAAGAGGAATGCTCATCTGGCATATAGATAAAACAAAAACTACAGCTTACAATATTGAGAACAATCTCATAAATGACGATTACGATAACAGGGGTGTGTATATCGAGGAAGGGGACGGTTCGTTCGACATCGGTAAAGACTATTGGCTTCTTGACAACGGCTACGGTACTGAATTCGGATGGTCTGATGACGCATTTTTTGCCGGAAACGAAACATGGCTCGAATATGCAAATAAAGACCTCGATAAAGTGGAATTCAGTTCGGTATCATACCCGAGAGCGGACACGAACGCAGGAATTCAAACCGGATTAAAGCTCTACGATTTCAGTCAGTCAGGAAGAGAAATGTATTTTTCATACACTCTCGAAGATACATTATTATACAGAACGCTTGACGCAGGGCTCGGGAAAGGAATATATCTGCCTGCTTATATTGACGACGGTCTTCCATATACATCCGGGAACATAAGACATTTTTTTGCAAGTCATGACGGGAATTATAAAATATTCGATAAGGACTCTCTTCTTTTTACAGGCGGCTTTGGCGATTCTGTTTCAGTGGATCTTCTGCCTGTTCAGATCGGAAACAATGTATTTACTGTCAGCTACGATTCTTTAAGCATTTTCGTAACTGATGTTTCAACAGGATTCAGCCGCCCGACTTTAAATTCGCCTGCGAAGGTAATTTCGCAGCCTGTGGACAGGATCATCCCGACAGAAAACGGTATTTTTATATTTAATGACGGTTTTGCTTTGGAAAATATCTCGACTGAGTTCAAGAACGCTCAGAAATTATCCGTTTTGAATGGCAGTTCTGATCTTCCTGTTTTCATAAAAGGTGAAGACGACAGCACACTATTTACAATTGATCTGTCGCAGAACCCTTATGCAGTTGAAACAAGAACTCTGCCGCAGGATTCTGTAAATTACAGCTTTATACTTTCAGATATTACCCCGCCTCAGGTGTCAGCTAAAGTATTTTCATTTGCAGAGAATGACGATGCGGTCAGACTATGCTGGAATGACATTGAAAGTGATTCAAAACTTGAAAGCATAACAGCTAATGGAAATGTATTAAGCCTGAAAAATGAAAGCGGAGTTTATGAGAACGGCTTTCCGTTAAGCACAGATCTCGAAGAAATTTCAAAAGCGTTTGTTTTTAATGGCAATATAGCCGTGATCGATTCATCATCAAACTATGCGGTAATTTCTACAACCGGAGAGTATGAAGCAAAAAATATAAGAACTATGAACGGTTTCGGGAAAAATTCAGGGCTTCTTGAAATTGACGGAAGCATCTTCCTTTACAACTTTAACGGCACCGGGATATTAACATATCACAAGATCGGCACAGGCGTACTGAACGATTATTTGAATACGATAAAAGGTGTAGTGGAGCTAAAAGATGCTATTGAGACTGTAATACCATTGACCGTAATATCAAAAAATGTTTATAACTGGCCTAATCCTGCAAGGGGAGATGAGACCAACTTCAGATTCTTCCTGAATTTTCCTTGTGAATTGTTAATAGATATTTACGACATTAACGGAAATAAGGTTGATGATATAAAGCAGAACTTTACTTCGACGGGTGAATACTGTGAACTGGTATGGAATGTCAGAAATGTTCCTTCAGGCATTTACAACGCGATCCTGAGGTTTAAATCTGATTCAGATGAAGAAGTCAGAAAAGTGAAAGTTGCGGTGATCAAATAAATGAAAAATTACAGCTATTTAATATTATTACTTCCCGCGCTGATATTTTCTCAGATGCTCGGTTCTTACAATCATCCCGAGCTTATATGGAAGACTTACGAGACGGAGCATTTTATATTCCATTTTCATAACGGAACAGAAAGAAGCACTTTGAGGTTCGCAGACGCTGGTGAGAAAGTTTATAAACCGATCACTGAATTATATAATTATATTCCACCGAAGAAACTACATGTAGTAGTTGCGGATTTTGACGATACAGCAAACGGCGGAGCTTATTATTATACCGACAAGATAGTCCTGTGGGCGCCTTCGTTCGACACTGAGCTTAGAGGAAATCATTACTGGTATTCTAATGTTTTTGCGCACGAGTTCACGCACATGGTACATCTTCAGGTCTCGAGAAAGACCTCGCAGATGATCCCCGGAATTTATCTTCAGGCAACCGGCTATGAAAATGAAAAAAGGGAAGATGTGCTGACAGGATTTCCGAATGTATTAGCTTCCGCGAGCCTTCCGTTCAATATTATCCCGCCGTGGTTCGCCGAAGGTATCGCACAAAGTCAGGTAATAGACAGCCTTCACTTTGATTTCTGGGATTCCAGCAGAGATATGCTTCTAAGAGAGAGGATACTGACTGGCCAGACATTAAGGTACGAGCAGCTTCTCGATTTTATCAACAAATCTTCACACGAGGCTGAAACGGTTTATAACACAGGTTTTGCTTTCGTTCAGTATCTGATTAGGAAATATGGGAAAGAGAAACTTTACGATATGACTAAAGAGATGAGCAGATCATCCTCATTCACCTTCGAGCAGGCAGTTAAAAAATCACTCGGTAAAGACGCTGAGGAATTATATAACGAATTCATTGAACAGGAAAAGGTCAGATATACGGAGCTTACAAAAAACATTGAAAGCAATTTAAATGAAGGTAAAGATATATCAGACTCCGCTTTCGTTAATTCACATCCGAAATTATCGCCTGACGGGAAATATATGGCCTTTTTATCGACAAAAGATAACGGAGACGCAACTTATTACAGAAGGAACCTATATCTGAAAGACCTTAAAACAGATTCAATTAAAAATGTAATCCCGGCAGTGATGTTCTCATCATATTCATGGTCCCCCGACAGCAAATTAATTTATTTTTCAAGGATAGATTCATACAGTATATACGGGAATCAGATACTCGATATTTTCGTTTACGACATCGAAAAGAAAAAAGAGAAAAAACTGACAAAAGGTTTGAGGGCAGGAAATCCCGCGGTATCTCCAGACGGAAAAAAAATTGCTTATGTGGCTACATTTGACGGTACAAGGAATCTTTATTTGTACGATATAGAAAAAGACAGTTCGCGTATTATAACCAGATATAACGACGGTACGCAGTTCTATATTCCGAGCTGGAGCTGGGACGGTTCGAAAATTTTGGCGGACAAATCAGGAAACACATACGGAAGAGATATAGTCACAGTAGATCTTTTAGGAAATGAAATTAATCTTGTTTCAGATGTTTACGATAACCGCGACCCTGTTTTCTCAAAAGACAATTCATGCGTATATTATTCAAGCGACAGATCAGGGATCTTCAATATATACAAAAAGGATCTTGAAACAGGAGAGGAAACAGCGGTCACTAATGTAAGGGGCGGAGCGCTGTACCCCGAAGTTAATGACAGCATGCTAGTGTATGTGAATTATAAAGGAATAAAAACAAATGTATATTCGATCGTAGGGTTGAAAGAAATTATGAATGATTCGCACTCATCGGATTATATTGATTACAAAATTATGTCGTCAGCTTATGTATTCGAACCTGATCTTAACCGCTTAAAAGCCGCTGTTAATTACAACAATGATTTTGAGCACATTCTGCTTATGCCGAGGATCACTTTCGACGACAACAAATTCAAACCGGGCATGTATTTCATGGTAAATGATTTCTTAGAGAAGATATCGCTTTTCGGCGGCTTCGGCGTTGCGATGAATCTCGACTATGATCTGTTCGCAATGGCCGAATACAGGTTCCTTCTGCCTACTTTATACGGACTCGGAATTAATGTGGAGAAGCACGATGATAACTCATTCGTGGAAGAAAGCATTATCGTAGGTTCCTACGAGGACGAGTTCGGGAACGATATACCGATCTATCAGGAAAACGATATAGATTTTACCTACAATCTTAAAGAATTTGATTTCGGGATCAAGACCCCGATGTCATTTATGCCCAAAAAAATAACAGGGATCATCGGCGATTTCAATTTCGACGGCTATTTCGCTTTTCTCAGGAACGACGCGAAAGGTGACTATGGTGATTTTATTCTGCAATACACATATTTTAAAGAGAAAAGTTTCAATTTCAATGTCAATATCGACAGGTCTAAATTCGACTATAATTATTATATAAATCCCACTTACGGAAGGCAGGCTGAACTTCACTTTTCAAGGCATCAGACCGATTTTATTAAAGGATTCAGCCTGAATTCAGATTATGGAACTCTTCAGGAAGATTATATAGAATATGACTACAACCTATTCTCTTTAGAACTCAGAGAACATTTCAAACTGCCTTTTGGCTCAGGAATGACACTCAAGTTTAAAGGCTCTATGCTCGATGACGACGATATCGATCCGTTCTACTATAATTATATCGGAGGTATAACCGGGCTTAAAGGCTATTCGTTCTACAGCATCGGAGGAACAAAGACCGCATACAGCGGACTGTATTTAAGGTTTCCGATCGTCGGCCGCGCCGACAAAAGATTCGGTTTCTTTAACTTCAAGAACCTGTTCGCGGGGGTTTTCGCTGAAGCCGGCACAGCATGGGTGGGAGAAGATTTTAGCACGGCTTTAGACGATCTCAAAACCGATGTCGGAGTTAATTTAAGGCTGTACGGATCGCTTTTCTACGGTTATCCGATGGCTCTGGAATTTTCTACGGCATTCGGGTTGGACAAGTTCACAAATGAAAATGTAGAATACGGGCGCGAGATAAGAACTTATCTTACGCTTTTATTCGATTTCCCGGAATTTTAATAAAAAGAAGGATAGAAAAATGAAAATCAGGAAATTTACGATCGGCGCATTGATATTGACAGGCATGCTGACCTCCGTTTTCGGCGAACCTTTGATAAAATATTACGGCTTCGGAAACATTATCCTGGCTCAGGATGACACCGATGCCGGATCGGCTCCGGATACACAGGGTTCTACTTCGAGGATAAAATCTAAGAAAAGAGCCGAATACAGCGAAGGTAAAAGTCCTCTTATAGCCGCGGGAATGTCGCTCCTTATTCCGGGTGCGGGAGAGTATTACGGCAGGGATTATATTAGAAGCGGTATATTTTTCAGTATAGAGGCTTTGACTCTCTCGATGTGGTATTATTATGAAAGCGACGGCGACGACAAAAGAGATGAGTACAGAGAGTACGCAGACCTGAATTTTGACGAAACTTTGTATTATGGCGGTCTTTTAGGAATGACCCAGAATGTTAAATTCTGGCTGGAGAGCAGAAACAGCATGGTCGCAGGGGAGGAGTTCAATGCCGCGGACTACTGGAATTATGATTATTTCAGCGACAGGGACAACTGGTCGTGGGATACAGATGACAGTCTTGCAGTTTATGATATGCTTGAACTATCTTTTAAGGATATGCCCAACGGCTGGAACGGGGTAGAAATATCTTTAGACGGCGGGTCGTCGCAGTTCACTCATAATCTTCCGGAAACAAAAACCCAGCAGTACTATGAAATGATAGGTAAATACCACCAGTTCGCATGCGGCTGGAATGATTTCACAGGTTACGAATACAACCCCGACGGATCCGTTGTAATGCTTAGAGATTCGATAAGGGCTTCTGACGGTACTTATGTTGAAGTTATGAGACCCAAGTTCAAAGACAACGACAGCGATCCTGACAATAATATTATTTTCGACTATAGCGATGACGGCTATAACTCTCTGGCCCATGTAGATTTTTACGAAAACCTGAGGGACAAGACGAACCAGGCTTACGAGATGGGATCGAATTTTCTGATGATAACTCTGCTGAACCATGTCGCATCCGCATTTGATGCTTCATATGTGGTCAAAAGCAAATACCAGATAGACACGCAATTAAGGATCGAAAATACGGATAAAGCCGATAAGATCGGGCTTGAAAATTATAAGATAACTTACTCGGTTAACTGGTAATGAAAGACAATGTCAGAAAAATATCGCTCTTTCTGTTACTGTCGGCATTCGTGTCGTTATGGGCTGAAACCGGCCTGATGAACAATCTTGACAGGATCGATAACGACCTTGTACTCAACTATGACCGTTACGGCAGAACATCAAAGTCAAAAACGAAAGGCAGCGACGGATTTTCATATTTCTGGAGATCGCTTCTTGTACCGGGCTGGGGAGAATACAGGCTCGGATTAAAGAAAGAGGCGGCAGTGTTTTTTATAACTGATATTTTTTTGATCGGCACGGCTGCCGGACTGAATTATTACTCCGGAATAAGAACTGATGAATATAAGGATTACGCCGAGCTATACGCCGGAGTAAATCCGTCCGGTAAATCAGACAGCTACTGGATTCATATATCGAATTACGACAATACGCTTGAATTCAACGAGCAGAGGAATATCAGCAGGTATTTTAATGAACGCTATGAAGACGAGGATGACCAGTGGGACTGGGTCTCGGATGCAAAAAGAGAGAACTATAACGATATCAGGGTGTCGGCAGAAAACGCGGATACATGGTTCTATTATACTGCGGGCGGGATCGTGCTCAACCATTTTCTGTCCGGACTGAACGCATCTTCAAAAGCCTCGGCGGTCAAAACTTCGGTCATACAGTCATTTGATTCAGAAGGGCATATTAAAAACAAACTTCAATTAACCTACGAGTTCAGGTAAAATGGATGCTGGCATAATCGTCATGATACTTGTTCTTCTTTTTTCGGTCGTATTCCACGAAGTGGCCCACGGCTGGGTTGCTTATCTTCTCGGCGATAAAACAGCCTACAGAATGGGAAGATTAACTTTAAACCCCATACCACATATAGATCCTGTCATGACGGTGATGGTCCCTCTGATGCTCGGGTTTATGACGAACTGGCAATTTATGTTCGGCGGGGCAAAACCGGTTCCTGTTAATCCGTTCAACTTCAGAAG
>Ga0209800_10001140_pt1 | contig 30243 bp, 49 predicted proteins | sample Higcelweek8metaG_FD_187174 | JGI IMG/M metagenome (GOLD analysis project Ga0209800, IMG submission 187174) | Freshwater pond sediment microbial communities from the University of Edinburgh, under environmental carbon perturbations - High... | ecosystem: Environmental > Aquatic > Freshwater >...
AACTGAGGGTTTCAAAGTGATAGAACTATATAAAGAAACCTGAGATTTACAAAACTACTATTATATTAAAATATAATAAACATGGAAAGAGAGCCCAGGGAGGATATTAATAAAGAGGATCACGATTTATTACAACCATTAAATGTATTAACCCTTGGTTCAGGAGATGATCCATGCTTTGGTAAGTTGCATGACTTGAAAGCTACTGAGTGTATGGAATGTGGGGACTCTGAATTTTGTGCAATAGTAATGGCTCAGAACTTACATAGCAAAAGGGTGGTTCTTGAAACAAATCAAAGGTTTAAAGATATAGAAGAATCAGATAAACAAATTATGGGATTAAAAAAGAAGGCAAAGGAGTTAATACTTGAAGCTAAAGAGAATGGTTCTCCACGTATGAAAACCATCTTAGTTATATCCCGGAAACTAAATTTAACCAAAGATATTGTTAAACAACTTTATGATGAAAATTAATAATTAATAACATGGATATAAGAGATATCAGAGAGGACGTTCACTATCCAGGTAATAGTGCCTTCTCAGATTTATTTGCATTACAGAAAATATTAATCAATCATTATGTTGGTATTGAAGGCTTACCACAGTACCCCATAGATATTAATACCAAGAAGAGCCAAGACCTTGTAAAGGATTTCACTGGTCGTATTATAGAAGAACTCGGGGAGGGTTTTGAATCTTATGAATTAATGTTGAATATGTTTCATCATGGCCAGGATGATTCAGCCAGTTTAATACCTCACCTACAGAATTTCAATGAGGAAGTTTCAGATGCTATTCATTTTTGGTTGGAGTTAATGATATTCTCAGGATTTGAAACTACCCATTTAAGGAAGTGGTTAGAGGATGATTGGGAAGTTGCTTTTAAGAATCCCGATTTACTTGGTGAATATATGAATCTTGGTGCATATCTGGTAGAGAATGCTATGCCTTTAAAATCTTTACCAAAGAGGATGGCCTTAAAGGATTCTGATCTTAAGGATGAGTTTCTTAGGGGTGGTAGAAAACTTAGTAATGTTATGTTTAATATCATGAAACAATATCTCTGGGATATAACTTATTATCTTCAGATGGCTAGGAATACCCTTAAGAATAAGCCCTGGAAACAAACCCACATGATGACTGATACAAACCAATATCAGTTTGCTCTTAAGAAAGCCAGTTATGCTTTATTCTCCTTCTTATACTTTGCGGGATTTACCAAGGAATCTATTTTTGTAATCTACTACAAGAAAAACAAAGTAAACCAGTTCAGAATCAAATCCAAATATTAGAATGGTTCATTCTACACATGCCACTAGCCAGGAAGCCTGGGAATGGATTAATGAATGGTTAGCTTTACATGAGGAAGATGTAAGAGCTAAGGGTGGAATGAGAAGTGGACCACAGATGATTTCTTATGATCATTTCATGGAGATAAACAAAGCTTGGGTTGATCCCGAGTTTGACTTTGGGAAAATGTTTGGGTATAAAGTTCAGAAATGGACTAAGCTTATTTCCAATTATATTGATTTTGATTTTCTGGATATTGCTAAGAGCCAGATTTTAGAGAAGGAAGTTAAAAAGACTCAATCATATAATGTGGCTTATAAATTCTCCAATAATCAATCATCGGGTCATGCTTGCTTATTAACTCTGGTATTTCAAAGGAAAGCAACTCAGGATAATCCCATAGTTATAATGAACATTAGATCATCAGAGGTAACAAAAAGATTGTTGATGGATTTTTTATTGGTTGAGAGAATCATAACCTATATCTATGGTCCTAAGCATGGTGCAAGTCTTAAGGTATTCTGTTCTAATATGTATTTATCTGGAGAAGCCTTTACCATGTATAATTCTTATAAGCCATTAAAACCATTGCTTGAGGGAAATGAGACAGCTATGGCTAAAAGGATTGTCCAGATTTTGGATAAGTTTGAAAAACCAGAGGCATTACAAATGACATTCAAGGTTCATTTACGGGCAGTAAAAAGGTTGCATGGTATTGCTATTAACCCATTACTGGCTAAGAACTTATTACTATTCCCTGGTCAGGTCATAACAGAAAAGAAACTTTTGAAAAAATTAAAACCTTAGTACTATTTAAAATAAAATCAAATGTTAAGAAGAGGGTTTTTAAAAATGTTAGGAATAGGCGTTACTTCTGCAATAATAACTCCTATGCTTATTCCTAAAGCTCCATTATCAGAGGGTGATCCCATGGCTTTTTCAGAAGATGATTGGGATGCTATTTTAACTCCTTTAAGGAATAATTACCCTGGTGGAGATATTTATGTTTCATTGCATAATTCTATTCCAAGTAAAGGTGGTAATGAGATAGAATATACTGGGTATAAAAGAGCAGTATTAAAGCGAGATCAAATTTATTGGGATGTAAAGGGGGATGAAGAACATTTTTGGGTAACCAATGCCAAAGATATAGAGTTTGGTCAGTGTAGTGGGGGTAATGTTAAAGCAACCCATTTCGGGATTATCATGGATGATGGGTTAATATATGAGGGCGAATTAAGTAGGCCATTATCCATAGGTTTGGGAATTACTCCCACATTCTTAGTTGGTGCTCTTTGCATAGAAGAAGATAATTTATCATAAATCATAATAATATGAAATACAAAGCTATTCCAGAAGAACAACGGATATTGGTATTACCCGTTGAAGGGCCAGAAATGGTTGGTCATATAATAATACCGGAATCAGTCAGGAAAGATAATGGCAAACCAAAAACGGGTCATGTGGTAGAAGTTGGCGAAGGTAGTAAGGATCGGCCAATGAAGTATCACAAGGGTCAATTGGTGGTATTCAGCCAGTATTCAGGGTCAGAGATTGAACTTGATTTGGGTGATGGACCAAATACCTACATTATCATGCAACAAATGGACGTTTGGATGAAACTTGAGGAGATAGAGTAATGAGAGTCTATGCTGATTGTTATGAATTAATGTCCGAAATTTTCCGTGAAGTATGGGAGATGGGACATATAGCTGTACCTAACTCAATGCAGAATAAGGTAGTAACTGGTAATGATCTTTTCGTAACAAAGGAGATAACCAGTTATCAGTATTGTTTAACTAATCTCTTTAAGATTGAATACCTATTTTTGGCTGATCCCAATGCTATTAAGTGGGCTAATGCAGAGTTTGAGGAGAGAGTTGCTGCCTATCTGGTTAATCCGGGTACAGCCTGGGAATTAAGAAAAACAGTATGGGAGGAGTTTCTTAATGAGGATGGTAAGTTTGATTATACCTATAATGAAAGAATGAGGCATCAGTTACCTACTATAATTGATGAACTTCTCAGAAACCCAGATACTAGGCAGGCCATAGTATCTGTTTATGATACTCATAAAGATCTCAGTGGGGTAGGTGGTACCAAGAGAATACCATGTTCACTTAATTACCAGTTCCTATATCGTAATGGTAGATTAAACATTATTTACAACCAAAGAAGTGCGGATGTGGTTACTCACTTTGGTAATGATGTATACCTGGCTTGGAAATTGATGGAATACGTAGCTGAGAAATGTGGATACAGGAAAGGTTATCTATTTCATAATATAGGGTCTTTACATTCTTATAAAAAGGACTGGCCTAGACTTAAACAATGCGTTGAAGATATAAAAATTTGAACCATGAAAATCATTAATGCTACTTTCCAGATTTTAACTCCATTGAGTGGAAGTCAAATTACCCAGGCTATTGAGAATGCGGGTAGAACTTGTTACCAAAGTTTCGAAGCAGTAAGTCCTGGTTCAGATGAAAGATTTATTGCCATGATTTTAAAAAGAGGTCATGAATCTGTTCTTGAGCACCAGTCTATCAGTGTAAGATTCATAAATGATAGAGGGGTATCCCATGAAGAGGTTAGGCATAGGATAGCATCTTTTAGTCAAGAGTCTACCAGGTTTATTAATTATACCAAAGAGAATAAAGGTGGTCAATGTACATTTATTGATATAAAACAACACCTTAAAAATCCTGGAGTAAGTTTTGATATTTGGTTTAACCACATGATTGCTTGCGAAGTGGCTTACAAAGCTATGATTGATGCCGGAGAACCACCAGAATTGGCTAGGTCAGTTCTCCCTAATTCTTTGAAAACCGAGGTTGTAATAACTGCAAACCTAAGGGAATGGAGAACAATCTTTAAACAAAGAACTCAGAAACCAGCTCACCCTCAAATGAGAGAGGTGATGGTTCCTTTGTTAGAGGTTTTTAAAGAAGCTATACCTATAGTATTTGATGATATATTTGCATACTACGAATGACACTACAATTCTTTTTTCAGAATGCTTGGCGTTGGGTATCGGGTCTTCCTGATGAAGATTTTAAGATACCAACAAAAAATATTGAGGTAACAGAGTGGTCTACTGAGTTTGAGAAATTACAAAGAAATCGGCTTATCATGGGTGGTGTTAGATATGGTAGGTTAGGCTCAGAAAATAAACCAAACTGGGATAGAGTACCAGGTATGTTAAAGTATATAAAAGAATATCAAGATACAGGTAATACAGAATGCCTGGTAGATGTGGCAAATTATTGTATGTTAGAATTTGTCGAGGGTAAACACCCAAATAAGCATTTTCATTCCACTGATGATAGTGATCATGTTAAATCCATATAGGTATAAATTAGTTGAAAATCTTGAGGAGCTATACCAGTTAATAGCATATTGCAAACAAACTGGTTATTGCTCCTCAGATTTTGAAACCAGTGGGACTAATGCCATGTATCCAGGTTCTTACCCTACTATTCTGGGAGTATCATTTCAACCTGGTAGTTCTTGGATAATCCCTTTAGGTCATAAAGAAAGCCCTTTCGAGGATAATTATGTCTGGGTGTTACAAGAATTTGGTAAGGAAGTAATAGAAAACCCAAACATAGTTAAGATAGGGCAGAATATTAAATTTGAAATGAACTGGTGGAGAAAGTATGGTATTATAATGAGGGGAAGAGTATTTGATACCATGCTTGCCAAATATTTATTGGATGAGGAAAGACCACATGATTTAAAAAGCTTAGTAGGTAGGTTCATACCAGAGTATGATGGGTATGATTTACCTAATCAACCAGGAGATAAAGCCACTACTTCTGATTTAATAAGATTTTGGTCTAATGTACCACTTTCAAAACTATGCCCTTATTGTGCTAAGGACTCTGACTTAACTTTTAGGTTATATATATTCTTTGAACAAAGGTTAATAGATTGTGGGTTCTACCCTTTATTTAGGAATATGATGATGATGGCTTCAAGGGTATTGGCGGAAGCCGAATACGTGGGGATGGATATTGATAGTGATTATCTTAAGGAATTATTAACCACATATAAAATTAGGATTGAAGATTGTGAAAAGCGGTTAAGAGAAAATACCACTGTTCTAAGGTATGATAAACTTAGGCTTAAGGAAGTTAGAAAACAATTACTGGCTAATTATGAGGGTAAAACCAATAGTAGAGAAAAGATCTCCAGACTATTAGCTGGTGAGTATAATACCAAAAAAGAGAAAGAGTTATTAGCCCCAATTAATTTTGGTAGCCCAAAACAAATGATTGATTTGTTATTTGAAAATGAATATGGTTTTGGCTTTGAAATTGTTAATTATACAATGGATAAGAAGACCAAGAAAGAGACAGAGAGACCTTCTACAAATGAGGATTCTTTAACAGAATTATTGATAGTTGATGATACTGGTTTTATAAAGAATCTTTTAGAGCTAAGAGAATTAACTAAGCTCTATTCAACCTATATAGAGGGTATGTGGTTGAGAATGAATTCTAATAATAAAATACATGGTTCATTCTTATTACATGGAACTGTTACCGGTAGGTTATCATCAAGGAATCCAAATTTACAGAATATACCCAGGGATACTACTTCTAGTGATATAAAGAAAATGTTTATTGCACCAGAGGGTCAGGTAATATTACAGTTAGACTATTCTCAAGCGGAGTTAAGGGTATTAGCAGCAGCAGCTAAGGAAACTACCATGATAGAATGGTTTAAGACTGGTAAGGATGTACATACTGCATCTGCTGCTTTGAAATGGGGAGTGGAATATGATTTTATATTATCCATTCTTAAGGATGAGAAACATTCAGAATATAAACTTTGGAAAGCCAGAAGGAAACAAGCTAAGACAATTAATTTTGGAATTGTTTATGGTCAGACGGCAAGAAAACTTGCAGAGTCTCTATCTAAGGAAGGGGATAAAGTTTCTATAGAAGAAGCTCAGGAGTTTCTTGATGACTTTAATAATACATTCCCTCGTATTAAAAGATATATAGAAAAACAACAAAGGTTTGCCCTTGCTAATGGGTATGTATTTAATTTGTTTGGAAGGAAGAGAAGGTTACCCAATGTATATTCTGATGCTTTCTCCAAAAAATCTGAAGCCCTTAGACAATCTGTTAATGCCCCTATTCAAGGTGCAGCTTCTGACTTCGCTTTATTTTCTTCAATCCTAATTAGAGAAGCCATTAATAATGGGGATCTACCTAAGTCATTAAAACAAGTGGGAACTGTTCATGACTCTTTGATATTTTATTTAGACCCAGCTTTAGTTCATTATGTAATTCCTAAGCTATATGATATATGTAGAAATCCAGAAACCAAAACTTGGTTTAACTTTGAAATACAGGATATTGAAATGAAAGTAGATTTTGAAGTTGGAAAGAATTGGGGTGATTTACATGGTTATAGTAAAGAAGTGGATTATACAAAGCTGGCTGCTTAAGTACTATTAATAATAAATGCTTTTATGAAGGATAAAAAACTGATAGGATATGCCCTTAGGTCTAATTTAATGGAGGTGAATATCACCTATGGGTCAGAGGAGTTTTCTTTTAATTTGAATACCGAGTTAGCTATTGATGAAAATAGAATTAACCATGAGGCTCAGGTTCAACCCTCTGCTTATGCTTTCTTAGGTATGCTTCATAAAAAACTTATCCGTAGGAGTAAGGAATCAGAAAAGAAAATGGCTAAGAAACATGCCGAACTATGGATAAAATTTAAAGAAAAGAAAGATAATTCTACAGGAAAATCTATTGCAAATGATACTGTAGAGGCTATGATATTAACAAACCCTATTTACAATGCCATGTGGGAGTCATTTATAGAAGCAGAACACCAGGCTATGATCATAGAAGTTTGTGTAAAATCATTTGAACAAAGAGCGAATTTAATTCAAACACTTAGTGCTAACATACGTAAAGAGAAGTAAATTATGGCAAAAAAACTTTTAAAAGATCGGCTTAAGGAAAAGAGAGAAGAACTTAAGTCAAGGGGTCAGTCAGGGGATATCATATTTTTGAAACCTGATAAAACTCTAAGAGTAAGGATACTACAGGTAGGCCCCGAGGAGGAGTTTATTAAAGAGGTAGTCCAATTCTATCTAGGTAATGATATTAAGGGGGTCATATCTCCGGCAACATTTGGTCAACCATGTGGTATTATGGAATCATATGAGGAACTTAAAAATTCCAATGATGATGATGATAAGACTTTGGCAAAATCATTTTCACCAAAGCAGAAGTACCTGGCCTATGTAGCTATATACAAAGATGTAAATGGTAAAGAACTTGATGAAGAGAACAGTCCTAAATTTGTTCTTCTTACCAGTGGGATGTATGAAGATATCCTTGACCTTTATTTGGATGAATCCGAATGGGGGGATATGACAAGGCCAAATGAAGAGGGATATGATCTCAAACTTTCAAGAACTGGTTCAGGTAAACTTGATACTGAATATTCTGTATCACCTTGTAAAAATACCCCGGCTCCCAAGCAGTTCAGGAATAAGGTATTTGATCTTGAGGCAGAAGTTCGGAAGATTATGCCATCTTATGAGGAAACTAAAAGGCTTATTGCAAAGTTCCTTGGTTTGAGTTCAGATGAGGAAGAGGAATCATCATCTAAAAAAGCCCCAAAGAAAAAACTTCTCAAGAAAAGTGATCTTTAATGAGTAAGACAAGGTCATTAAATAGGGTCCCAACTAGTTCAGATTTAGCCAGGAAATATCCTGGCTCTGGACTGGCTAGTAAAGTATTGGTTACACCGGAGGATGCTTTATGGATACCATCTAGGAATATATACCTAAATTATACCATGGGTGGTGGGGTAAAATATGGAACCATTTGTGAAATTTTTGGGAGTGAAAGTTCTGGGAAATCCCTAGTAGCCATGGATTTTGGTTATGTAACTCAATATCTAGGCGGTATTATTTTATGGAATGATGCAGAGCAAAGTTTTGATCCCCTATGGGCTCAAAAGAATGGTCTTAAATTAGACAGGGTAGAAATCTATAATGAGACCTCTATTGAGAGAATTTCTGATTGGGCTGCAGACTTGTCATCTACTTATAGGGCTAAGCTAACTCATAATGAACCTATATTAATAGTTCATGATTCCATAGCTGCTTTGGATTGTGAGGTAAATATTAACTCAGCACAGGTTGATTCTAAAGCGGAGATGGGTAACAGAGCTAAGGCTTTATATAAATATCTCAGGATAAGGAATCAGCATTTTGCAGACTTGGGTGTTACCCTTATATTTATAAATCAGCTCAGGAAAAAAGTTGGTGCCACAAAGTATGAGGATCCGGATACCACCCCAGGTGGTGATGCCATGAAATTTTTTGCTGCTCAAAGGATGGCATTCTTTCGTAAGAAGAGAATAACTGCTAAGATTGCTAACTATGATAATTGGGTTGGTAACGAGGTATCAGTTAGGATGAAGAAAAATAAGGTTGCACCACCCAGACCCACTTTCGATACCGAGATTTATTTCAATGATGAGTATGGTAAAATAGGTTTTAATAAATACTGTAATTTACCAGAAATGTTCGAGAGGGCTGGGGTAATTACTAGGGGTAAAGGTAGTAGCCATTATTATTTTGGTGAGGATAGATTAGCTCAGGGAGAAGATAATTTTAAGGATCTATTGGATGGAGATGCAGACATAAGATCAAAACTTATTAGAGCTTCTGGAGTTAATACAGTTTCATTGACTCAGAAAAAACTTAGGAAACTATCAGAAGAGGGTACAAATAGGTATCCTTTAAAAATCAAAACCCTTAAAAAGGTAAGTAAGGGTGAAGATCAGGAAGTAGAGTATGAAGAAGAATAAAATCATAATAATAGATTTTTCTCATTTAGCCTATCGGGCTTATTATAAGTTCCCAAATCTTAAAAACTTTGATGGGGAACTTACTTCTATTATATATGGTATACCCTATATAATAGAGAGTCTGATTAGAAAGTCAATGCCAGATAAAGCCATTGTTGTTTTGGATGGTGGTAGAAGTAAGGTAAGAACCAACCTATTACCCACCTACAAGCAACGAGAAAAGAGATTAGGCTTTGACCATGATAATTTTGTTTTTCAGAAATCAGAAGCTCAAAAGTTTTTACTATCTTTGGGTGTAGATGTTATATATGAACAGGGAGAAGAAGCAGATGATTTGATATACCTTGCAACCAGAAGATTTTCCCAAATGGGTTGGCAGGTAGTCATTATGTCTGGTGATAAGGACTTTAACCAATTAATAAAAGAAGATGTATCCGTTTTCAATACTTCTAAAGGTAAAGAATATTCCATGGATACACTGAAGGAAGGTGTAGGATATTATCCTTACCAATGTGTAGACTATCTATGCCTAATAGGAGATAAATCAGATAATATACCTGGTTACCCTAGTATAGGAGAAAAACGTGGTATATCTTTCTTGGAGAAATTCAATTCCATAGAGGGCTTTTTGAGTTCTACTGAGAAATTTGGTTCAATAGATAAAACAAAGTTAAAAGAGATAAAATCTTTTAACAGGCAATTAATAGACCTTAATTATTACTTTAGGAAACATTATACTATGAATAAGGAGATACCATGGCTCAGAGCTAAATGGGATATAGAGAAATTTAAAAAGCTTTGTGGTAGGTATGAAACCAATTCCTTTCTTCAACCACAATTTATTAATACCTATAAAAATCTTTATGAAAAATCGCAGAATATTTATTACAGGGGCTAGCGGTACAGGTAAGACTACCTTGGCCAAATATATTTCCCAATTAACTGGGCTACCATTAGTTAATACTTCAGCTAGTATGCTATGGGATAAATATGGATTTACATCTCACAAAGATGCCCTTACCAAATGTTTAGCTGATTTAGAATTGGGGTATAGATATCAACAAGATATTTGGCTTAGTAGAAAACACACATTTTTAAATACCCCTTTGTTTGTATCTGATAGGAGTCCCATAGATGCTTATGCCTATTTCCTATTACAACAAGGTTATAATAGTAATGGGGATAACTTTGAATTTCTTCAGGAAACTCTTCAGCAATTCTCTACTATATGTGATGTAACCATTTTTATAAGGTTTACTAAAGATATAGTGTTAGAGGATAATGGGAGAAGGATTATTAATAGGCCATATCAAAGATTGGTTGATTCAGCTATTGATATGGTTATAAATAAGGAATTTTATCCTCACAATCTTACAAAGAGGATTTATACTATAGATGTATGGGATTGGGAGAAGCGAGTTGCAAGAGTTAATGAATGGTTAAAGGACTTTATTAATAATGAATAAGGAGTTATTAGCCATAGCCTGTTCTGATCTGCATTTAAATGATTGGGCTCAATTCAATGAGAATAATCGTAGATTAGATATAAGTAGGGATTTCTTAAATCATATATTTACCCAGGCTTCTTCAAGGCATGTACCTATATTATTCTCCGGGGATTTATACCATACACCAAAAGGTTTATCTACTCAATCTTATGAATATTTTAATCCTTTTTTTAAGGAGTGGGATAATAGCGAGCTTCAAATAATCTATGGTATTAGTGGTAACCATGATATGCCAGAAAAGAATTTTACTAATAAATTAAGCCCTTCTTTATATAAAGGGGTATGTCATGCTTTTCCCTACCTCTTTAGATCAATAGAATATGTCTCACATGAGATATCAGCCGGTGTATATGTTCATGGCATTCCCTATCTTACCCATAATATTGGATTTATTGATACCTTAAACACATTTAAGGATAATATAATTCCAGGTACAAAGAATATATTAATAATACATACAGATATTTGGGGAGCCAGGGACCCCAGTGGAAGAGAAGTTGGTTCAGTGTCTTATATACCACGGAATCTGGGTAAATTTTTTAAGGAATTCGATTTAGTATTAGCTGGTCATATACATCAGTATGCTGAGTTATGGCCTAATAAAGTTTATATGGTTGGAGCTCCATATCAACAAAGAAAATCTGATATGGGTTGTAAGATGGGATTTCTTTACATATATAATGATATGTCAATCCAGTTTGTAAGGTATGGGGCTCCAGAATTTAAGGTATATAATAAGGATAATGAAAAACCGGATGATTATAATTTTTGTATACCCATAGATATACCTAAGAAAAGAGATAAGAAAAACAATGTTGTCTTTACTTCTAAAATGGATAAACGGGATATGGCTAGAAGTTATGCAGAAAAAATAGGGGTAACTAATTCTAGTAAAATATCGGCTTTAATAAACATACTTAATAGGACGGAGGATTAATATGGGTAATTTAAGGGGAACAGTTTATAGGACCAAATCATACCTATTCAAAAAAAGGCACCCTTTTTTATGGTGGTTGAGCAAACAATTGAAGGCTTTATTAAGGAGGTTATCATGATAGAGTTTGGACCAATGAAAGCAATAGGATTTGCCTCATTACTTGATGTGGATTTTGATTGGGGACTTGGGGGATTAAATGTGATTAGGGGAGCTAATGGTAATGGTAAAACAAAGTTTATTAATGCATTATATTGGTGTTTATATGGTAAGACTTTAAGTGGGTCAGTGGAGACATGGGATTTTATGAGACCACCTGATTATCAGGGTACCATGGTTAGACAAGAAATAGATAAGGATGGTACAAAATTAGTTATAATTAGGTGTAAAGAATATTTGGGTAAAATTGAAGGAGCTAAAGGTAAGAATAGATTAGTTATTTTAGAAGAGGGGGTGGAGGTAGGTCCACGTGATAAGAAGGATGTCCAGAAATACTTAGATGTTATATTAGGATATTCTGCAGATCTTTTTAAAAATTCCATTATCTTTGGTCAAAAATTAAAAAGGCTTATATCAGAGACTGGTCCAAATAAAAAGAAGATTTTTGAAGAGGCTTTTGAGGTAGTATATTTAGCAAAAGCCAAACTATTAGCTGAGGGTGATAAGAATATTGCCTATGATAATTATAAGGATCAATTAAATATAATAGAATCTTTATCGGTTAAACTAGTCAGTTTAAATTCTCAATTGGAAAGAGAGAAAGAGCTAGTTAATACTTTTGATAATACAAAACAGGATAATATTAAAAGAGAGGAAAAATTAATTACAGAATTAGAGGATAGGATAAAGATCTCAGAGAACCTTTTAGTAAATTTTAATGGTATAAGTGATAGAGTTATTAAAGCCAAATCCAAGGTTGATGATTTAAAAGTAGAAATATCTAAATTAAAGTCTGAAAATGATCTATCACGTGAGATTGGTAAGTTTGAACAACAAAATGAATCTTGGGGTAAAGAAAAAACCAAACTTATTATGGAGGAGATTAATTTGAAAGGTTCTATTTCCAATGTTCCAAAATTATGTAGTAATTGTGGTAAAGCTTATACAATAAAGGAAAGGCAAGAAGAGAAAACTAGGCTTCAGAAAGTTCTAGATGAAATTACCAAATCCAAGCTACAAAAATCTAACTTAATAAGTACTAATCTGGGGTATATAGCTAATAGCAAAGAATTGCTTTCTAGTTTACAAACTAAAAAAACTAAATTAGAATCTTATAAAGATAAACTAGTTGTACTAGAAGAAAAAGAAAAGACTTACCTACAAATCACTACAGATATAGAATCATATAGAATTGAAATTTCTAATCACAGAGTTACTATAAAATCCATAAAGGGTCAAGTCCTTAAAAATAATATCGAGCAATATACGCGCGATTTAAGCACGATCGAGGAAGAATACCTAAATGGTAGGAGACTATTGTTAAAATATCATAAAGCTCTTAAAATAACTGAATGGCTTATAAATACACCCCTATCTAATAAGGGGCTAAAAGCTTTTATCTTTAACCAAATGCTGGATGATGTTAATGAGAGATTAACCTATTATACCCAGTTTATAGGTTTTCAGGTGATGTTTGATATAGATATGGAGAGTTCTAATAAGGACCTAATATCCTATGTTTATAAGGGGGATAAAATAGTTCCTTATGATGATCTATCCGGTGGTCAGCAACAGACAGTAGATGTGGTATCGGCTTTTGCCATACATGATGTGGTTAATACAGGTAGAGAATGTGACCTACTTATCATGGATGAGGTATTTGAATCATTGGATAAAAATAACATAGAAATTATTACGGAACTAATTCAGGATAAATCTCAAAATAAAAATATTTACCTAGTTACTCATTTAGAGAACTTTTTACCTACCAATGCCAATTTTATCGATGTAGATATATCAGATGGCCTAACTAGTATTTCATGAATTGGTATTGTTTTAGGTACTATTTTAAATAAACCATAAGGCCATGACCAATTCCAAGAAAAAGGGATCCAGAAATGAAAGGGGGATAGCTCACCTATTTACAGATTGGACAGGTTATGAGTTTGCTAGAACTCCCCAATCTGGTGGTCTACATTGGCAAAAGAAAATAACAACTGGGGATATAGTTTGTATAGATGAAAAACACATGTCTGTGTTTACATTATCTATTGAGTGTAAATTTCATGAAGATTTAGATTTTTCCCACTTAATTGACGGTACTATTGGTAAGGGTACAAACAAAGTAATTCATTTCTGGGATCAATGTCTAACAGATGCTAAAAAGGTATATAAAATACCATGCCTATTCATGAGAAGAAATGGTATGAAAAGTGACATGCATTTTGTAGCTTTACCTTTCAGACTTTTTATGGATTTTACGGGGGGTTATAAGGAATTTATAAAGCATGGTTATGTAAGGTATTTTGATGGGAAGGATATTGATCTGGCTATAGTTAACTCAGAGGATTTCTTTCTTTGGGATTATAAGGCCTTTCATGAAGAGGCTAAGGAATACCAAAGATATTTTTGTAAACCAAGAAAAATACTTAGGAAACATGGAAAGGAATTATGATGATTACGTATGGGTTGTAGCTTATATTAATAGAGACTATATAGAACGAGTAGAGCAAGATTTATTACAAAAAGGCTTTGGAGCTATAAGAGTTTTCATACCTACTACCAGAATCCTAAAAAAGCAATTCAAGGGTAAAAACTTTTATGAGTATGTCCCTTTATTATTCAATTATGGATTTTTTCAAATACCCTATAGAAATGCCTGTAATGCTGAGTTTTTGAAAAACCTAAAGGATGAAATACCAGCTATATATTCATGGGTAGTTGACCCTTTGCAGGTTATTAAAAAGAGACCAAATTTAAGGATGGATAACAAGGGTGGAACTCCCGAGGTAGAAGAGGAAGATAAACCAAAGGTTTTAAAGAAAGATAGGTATCCCAGAGTGGCTTTAGCCAAAGAAGAGGAAATAGTGGCTTTATTAAAGGTAAGTGAGTCACTATCGATATTTTCAGATGATGTAGTGGATAAATTGGAAATTGGTTCATTTATAACATTAAGGGGTTACCCTTATGAGGGTATGCCGGCTGAGATAGTCTCTATAAATAAGAAGGATAAGAAAATAAAGGTAAAATTACTTTTAGAGACTTTTATGGCTGAGGTATTAGTAAGTTTTGAGAATATATTTTATACAGTATACTCTAACTATGATGAGGATAGTAAAGAGAAGAGCTTAGAGGATATAGCAGCTTCAGGTTATAGGAAATTAGATAAATTATATGCTCAAATATCTTATGGTGATGAGGAGTAATATGGATACTAATAGTCAAGCTTGGGATATACTTAATTCGGATGAGAAGACTTCCTTAAGCTTATCATTGGGATTTGGGAAATCTACTTGGGAGAGTGGAGAAATCATGAAGAAGGCTCATTTTAAGTATTTAGAGATTCAGAAAAGGGCTAGAAGGTTTTTAGAGATGTTTACTAATCATTTCGAGAAATATGGTGGGTTATTTCCAGCTGACGTTTTAATATCTTTTGCATTTAAAGAATATCTTATCCTGACTATCTTGGAACGTAAAAGTATATCTAAGGCTGTTAGAGTAATGGAGGATCAAAGTTATTCTGTTGCTAGTAGGCGTAACAAACTTATAATGGTGGAAATAGATAAGCTTAGAAGGAACCCAATAGAGTCCTACCAAGATTTAAACGGGCTTATTATGGATTTTGATAGGTGGAATAATTTTAGGATTTTACCATTAGAAGTCCAAGAGCCATCGGCTTTTAAAAGACGTAATAAGGTTAGGAATGTTAAACATTTAAAAAATATAACTACATTACCCAAGTTTTCAGTATTAAGGTTAATTGAGAAATATAGTTATTCTGGAAAATACTCAAAGATATACCTTCCAATAATTTCTCAATATGTTAAGGGTGGGTATAAAGTGGTTACAATGAAAGATACCTTAACCTTTAGGAATGAGATTACAAGTATAGGCTTATTTTTATTTGATGACAGAGCTAAGGCTGTGGATTTTTCTATATTGGTTTATGAATATTTTGTTGGGTCAGTTAGGAACTGTAAAACAGGTCAGCAATTTTGGCCAAGATTTAGGGTTATGATGGCTGAGGCAATTAACTATAAAGAACTCGAGAATATATACAAATCCAGAACCTATCTTGATAAGGCTATATTTGACCATGATCGAAAATTAACCAAACTTAAACCTGATGCTGAAGCTAGGGGAGAACAGAGGGTTGACAATGAAAAATTATTTTATGGTAAGGTTAAATAATACCCTAAAAATTTGCTAGTGGTTTTAATTAGTAATATATTTGCATTATATTTATATTATTAATAATAAACTAGATACAATGGAAAAATCCCCTGAAGTACTTAAATTTGAACTCTCTGAGAATGCTTTAAAATTAGAGATGGAAGAACGTAACATATTAACATGTAGAAGTTGTCAGTCATGGCAATCTGCTGGTGATATGGCTAGTGTTCTGAATCATTGTAAAACATGCAATACTAAGGAAGCAAGAAGTGACATAAAAAGCTTAATCACAAGGTTCTCAGAGAAGAAGGGAATACCTTATAATGAGGCTTGGGATATTGCTAAGGCCTTTTTAGATAAAAAGAGTGAAGAATTTAGGGGTAAGGGTAAAACTTACTATGATGAAGATTATTTTTATACCGACTTAACCAATTTTTATAATGAGTAATATACCCGATAAAAAAGTTAAACTAAGGTTAGTTGGGCTAAATGGGAATTCCTTTAGTCTTATGGGAGCTTTTAAAAATCAAGCAAGAAAAGAGGGATGGACTAAGGAAGAGATTGATGCTGTTATCAAAGAATGTACCTCAGATGATTATAATCACCTTATAGCAACTTTAATGGAAGTTTGTGATGAGTAGGAAAAGAAGGAAATATGAAATGAATCTGCATCCTGCAGATGGTTATCTTCGTGATATGAAATACAAGGATATAAAAAGGGAATGTGTTATTCGGGGTATGCCATTTGAAGAGGTTCTTAAAGCAGATGTTCCAAAGTTATCCGGTTATTTTCATGATCATTATTATGATGATATAAAGCATGAGTTACTTGATCAATTTGATGATTGGCAGGAATCCCTTATAAAAGAGGTTATGGAGAAGAAGGGAGAAGATGCTTCTGTATTGGTCCATCCTTCATTACGTTTAGGGTATGTAGCTGAACGGGATGAAGAAGGCAATGTAACTAAAAAGAAGAGAGCTAAACTGGTTGTTAAACGGCTTAAAAAGAAAAGGGAAAGGACAGGCGATAATATCTTTAAAGGTACTAAAAAGGCCTATACTTTTGACCTTCAGCAACAGGGGTTATCTAAGGATGAAGTTATTAAAAAAGTAATGACTCAATATCCAGATGCTTCAGAAAAATCCATTAGTATATGGTATAATAAATCTAGGAAGTTACATAAAATAAAATCAAATATACAGAATAATGAAAACACTGCTAGGAACAGAAGTAACTGAAGATATACGTGGGGTATTATATCTATGTGATTATCAGGGTACTAGTATAAAGGTGATTAAGGAAATATTAAGTGCAGATGCTATGATGGCATTAAACCTTTTTGCTGAGATACCAAATCCCGCATCACAATTGGCTACTGGAAATACTTTTGAAGAACTTATAAAGGATTTAGAAACTCTTCATAATTGTATGAAGGATCCAGAATGGTTAAAAGAATTAGGTAATTGTTTATAGTATGAGAATTTATAGATATACAGTTTACATAACTCCTACTCTAATGGGTGATCCATATAGTTATGAGGATTTTGTTCAGGTGGAACCAGATACATGGTCAGATGAGCATATACGTAAGATGATTTTGGAAAAGTTATTTGAACCAGATATGGATATTATACTTACTAAATTAGAACAAATACCAATACTTGGGTAATATGGGATTTACCTATAAAAAACATAAGAAAGTAGGTAGGTTTAGATCCTTTGAAATGGATTATACTGATATTAAATTGAATAAAAAGATTGTGGGGTCTATTAGTGAAATCTCACATTTTTTGGCCAATGGGGGTTTATTTAGGATAATGTTTGTTGTTGAAAGAGTACCTGATGATAAGAATAAATTGGATTGGGAATGGGTAACTTTAAAGAAAAAATTTGAGACTGAAAATGAAGCTAGAGGTTTTTTAGGTATCATGTTTCCAGAAATTATAAAGAAATATAAATTAAGGGCATTAAGTGAATGACCGGTTTAGGTAAGTTTAGGGTATTTAAGTGGAGGTGGTACCTTGTTGATGAAAGGAATTGGTATCACCCAGTTTTGGTTAGAAAACATTTTGAAAGTAGGAAACAGGCGGAGAGGTTTAGGGATAAATATTGTGATAAGAGCTATGAGGCAATTTTAGGTAAAGTGGCTCTTATGATGGAATTAAGTGATTGGCATAATTATAAAAAGAAACATAGACATGAGGTGGCCAAGTACTCAAAATATGACTTTCCACCAAATATTATAACGCAGAGACAAAAACAGATTTTTAGGCAGTCAAAACGACTTAAATTAAAGTCAAAGAGCATGTTACCAAAGTTATCTTATAGAATATTAAAAGAAATACTAGACGGGAAAGAAATACTTTTCCTGAAACGTCTAAAAAATCATCGTAGTATATTTACTGCCTATTCTAGGCCGGTGAAGGGGTTTTTTAGGTATAAGGAAGAATACATATACCCAGTTCATGTAGAAAGGCTATCAATCATATATTGGGTTTTAACAAATTACTATGATTGTGGTTTATATGATCCTGTAGATGTCACTATTTATACCTATGAGATATTACAGGAAAGGGTTATCAAATGGCTTTCATTTCCAGATATAAGTAGGAAAGATGAGGATGATGTTAAGGATGAGTTTTTGGCTAGGGGTTTTATTAAGAAGAGGGACTCAAATTTTATTACCGGAGAAGATGCCTTTGTGGAAAGTATATTAATCAGACCAACCTTAGTATACCCAGAACAGGCCTGGCATGATAAAGACCATATAGGGTTATATGACCACAATGTATACCAGTTACAATCTCTTGTAGGTATACGGGGATATACTAGAGCCTCAATAGTGGAATATAAACCATAAAGTTCAAGAAATACTATTAAATAATAAATATGTTTAACCAATAAAAATCTTAGATTATGGAAGGCAAAAAAATTGAGAAAGTTTTGGAATTGGGAGATCAGGTAGTTCTCATTAAGTTTGATGATAATACCTATATGTCTGCCAAGATTCTTGATCCGGAGATTCCTGCAGATGATATAGAGGAATTCTATGAAACTGCTTCCTCTAAAAAGGGTAAAAAGGAACCACCGGTAAAAGAGAAGGAACCACCGGTAAAAGAGAAAGAGCCTGAAAGTTCCGGTGATGATATTACATGGGCTGATCTTAAAGCCATGGATGAGAAGAAACTTAAGAAACTTATCGAGGACAATGATCTGCTTACTGATCCAGATAGTTATGATGATGATGAATCTGGTTTAAGGAAGGCTATTGCAGAGGAATGTGGTATTGAAATCCCATCCAAAAAGGAACCAGAAAAGGAACCGACTCCCGATGATAACTATACTTGGGAAGATTTGGCCGGCATGGATTATGATGAACTTAAAGATTTATGCGAGGAGGCAAATGCGGAAACTGATCCAGCAGATTTTGAAGAAGGTCAGGAAGAAAAATTCCGGAGAGCTATGGCCAAAGAATTTGGTATTACAGCTCCCCCTCCAAAGAAGAAGTAATATGTCAGGGAAATCATCTTCTAAGTCTATAGATAAAGGCAAGATCAATAAAGTTCTTGCCTTTATTGATTGTCAAGGGTTAACTACAGAAGAGCTAAGTTTACTTATAAGCCATCTGCATAAGACCCTTGCAGATAGGAATAAAAAACATGGCCAATCAAATACCGACACTATCTTTGGTTAAAAAAGTTTCAGGATTGGTTGCAACAGGTTATTTTGGATTATATATTTGCATCATAATTAATATTATGCAAACTTATTATCAATATACCAAATATTTTAAACCATCACCATTTTATGATGAGAGATTTACTGGTAGATTTATTAAAAATTACTCTAAGTTCATTTCAGATGTTAATCAAATTCCACCAGAGTTTACTGATTTTTCTCATATTGAATGGGCTTATCCTTATCCATTTCCTATTAAGGACGATTTATATAATATATTATATATAATATCAAAATCGCTAAGGGTTAAGTTAATGTGGAGAACTTTTGTAAAAGGTGATGGTCCTTTCACCGAAGAAGGTTTTTATGTTATTGGGGAAAAAACTAGAATAGGTTTATGGCAATATGTTGTAGATTTCTATCTTAATGCCATTAAAACTTATGGGGATTGGTTAAAGGTTGCTCATTATGGAAAATCTAAGGTTAAGGGTTATAAGGATATACGAGTTTATGTGAGGGAGAAAGTAAATGAGGAGATGAAACTTGTTTATGATACTATTAATAACCAAATAGAATGGGATGAAGCTTATGAACGGCGACTTGAGAATTACATTATGGGCAGATATAAACTTGATTATAAAAACTATGGTCAAAGTACTAGTCTATATTATAATGCAGTAAGCCGGGAATTTCACCACAAAAGGATGATGTTATGAATAGATATGCAGAAACATTGATTAAATGGGAAGACCTTAAAAACCAAGAGATTGCTCTTGAAGAGGAATATAAGAGTTCCAAGAAGGGCGATATTTATACCAAAAGAAAACTGGCATTATCAATAGCCAAGGATGACTTAAAACATAAGGCTTTAAATATAGGTACTCAGGGTAATATTTGCCATGTATATGGTAAGAGAAGTAGGCCAAGTATAAAGAATGCTTCTGTTCTTATTCAGGAGAGTTTTAATCTTTATTTTATAAATGTATCTATGGAAGAGGCCTCTGCTCTTGTTGGATTACATATACCTAATGTGATTTCATTTACCATTAAGTTTATAAGACCTGGGGTTATATTAACCTCTTAGAAATTCAGAATTACTAGATGAGAAAAATACTATTTTAAATAAATCAAGTTTAATCTTTAACACTTTTAACAATGGCAAAACCAAAAACTTACGAAGAAGCCCTTGAACAGGTGGAAACCAATAAGGAATCCCTCAAAGAGGCCAAGAATGAACTAAGAGAGTTCATGATTGAAAACAAAATCAAGAAAGACAAAGCTCCCGAAGACCCGAAGCTTGCTGCGAAGTTCACAAAACTTTCCGAGAAGGTTGATGCTCTCAGAGAGAAATCAGAAGAACTGAAAGAAGCCATCAAGGAACTCAAACCTCACAAGGAGAGAGAAACCAAGTATGAATATCCTGAAGGGATGACAGACAAGGAGAAAAAGAAATTCCGTGCAAAACAGCGCCGGGAAAAAAACAAACCGGTAAAAGAGGAAAAGCCTGCCCCTGAAAAGGGTGGTGATGCAACTTCTGCCAAAAAGCCTCTGAAAAAGAAAACAGAGACTGAAGATTAATTCCTTCCTTTCCAGCCCGAGAAGACCCCTCACACTAACTCAAGGGGTCTTCTCCATTATGGGGAGATGGCGCAATTGGTAGACGCATGGCATGCGAATAAGTCCCAAACTCTGCAGGTTCAAGTCCTGCTCTCCCTTCTAATATAAAAATAAAACTCTATGGAAAAGAAAGTACATATAATGTTATTTGATCCAGAAGGGAAATTAGTAGATGAAAGACTTATTAATCAAGATTCTGAATTTTATAAAGGTCCAATTCTTCAACATGATGGACCATTTAGACTTGGTATAACCTTTAAGGATAAGGGGGATGTTGACAAAGCCATTACATATATTCAACAATTAGTAGGTACTTTACCACTTACCTCAAAGGCTATTAAGAAATTTCTTAAGAAAGAGCCAGATACACCTGAATACCGAGAACAGATGGTTGAAGAGGTTAAGGCTGCTTCAAATGATCAAGATCAGCTTATTAAATATTTAAGAGACAAGGGGTTTGTATTCACAACATGGGAATACATTCAAACACTTGAATATGCTGAGAAAGTTGAAATGAAGGAACAGCATGGGTCAAAATATCAGTGGATGATTAAGAGGTTAAAAATAGCTAAGAACCCATCAGCTGATAAATATGATTTGATGTTACTATTTGGTATTATTCTTATCGGGGAGAGATCACCAAAAGTGATAGTGTATTTGAATGGGTTTCATACAGCAAATTTGAATATACCTATACCAGATAAACCTCGGGAAACTATTAAGAAAACAGAACTTATGAAATTCCCTGCTGCAATGATATCAGAAGAAAGAGACAGGTTTAGATATGAGTTAAGACAACTCCAAATGAACCCAGAAAAGAAAATCACAAAATTCTTTAAACGTTGGAGAGAATTTATAGAAAATTGCCCGGCCATTCCACAGGATAAAAAATCTCAGGAATAGTTGCATGGAGTTATTTCGGTTATTATATTTGCATAATTAAAAATATTTAATACTCATGGTATTCAGCCCCGCACAACAGATAATAATCAAAGAGCTATGCACCATAGAATTCAAAACATTGGAAAACCTACTTTTAGCAGAACAGTTAGGACCTATCGATGATGATCCTGATATAACCTATGAAATGGTTTGGAAGATGCATGGATGTACAAGGAAGGATTTTGATCGTCAACTAATAGATACCTATGACCAATTTCAAACTATTAGTGAGGATCCGGATTCATTATTTACACTTAAACCTTTTGATATGATAATTTTTCAACAGATGCTTTTACTTCATGAGGATTTATGGATAGCTCAATATCCTAATGCGTTAAGGAATCTGTGGAATAAAATATTTATTTGGGAGTCTACAAACGAAATAAAGAATTAAGATGTACAAATCGGACAATCCTATATATCGTGATTTAAATGATACAGAAGAAGAAGAATTCAGGAAATGGGCAAGGGATAACTTTAAACCAGGTACTGATCATATAGAGAGTTTCTGGCACCCCATAGTAAGAGAAGAATGTCAATTAATGTTACAAGAATATCATGAAAAGACAAAAGGTTGAATCAAGTAACTTGGCTGAAGTTGGGTATGATCCTGATATCATGACCATGGAGATAAAGTTTAAAAATGGTAAAATTTACCAATATTGGCCTATCACAGTTTCAGGTATTGAAGCTTTTATGAAGGCTAAAAGTAAGGGAGAATTTTTCTGTAAAAATATAAGGGACAATAAAACCATCAACTATAAACAGGTTGATGAAATGCAAGGCTCCAAATAGGGGGCCTTTTATGTATAACTAATACCAAAACGAAATGAAAAAACTAACACTACTTTTATTTTGTATCATTACTACTACACTGTATTCTTTTGCCCCGGCTGATAATAGAAGTGAATCAGAATTACAGGCTGAATTGGTAAGGTACCAAAAAGAGGCAAGATTCTTTTCATTGCACGAAGAGGCATTGAACAAGTTAAAAGAATTTGAGGGATTGAGCCTCATTGCATACAAAGATTGTCATGGTATGACTATTGGGTATGGACACTTTATTGAATCTTGGGAAAAGGTCCCTACAATAATAACCTCTGAAATGGCACAAGCTTTGCTTGAAATTGATTTTGAAGAAGCCATGCAAACAGTGGAACAAAATACTTGTTTAAATAGATTTGATAATCCTGAACAGGTATTGGCTTTAGCCCATTTTACATTTAACTTTGGGGGTGAAAGGTTTATTAAAAGTACTCTATTAAAGAAAATTAATGGGGGCCTACCAATAGATCATGAGATTATTAAATGGAATAAAATTACAGTGGTGAATCCTATTACAAAGGAATCCGAAAAGGTAGTATTAGACCATTTAACCATGAGAAGGAATTATGAATTAAATCTATATAAAACACCAAACTATGAATCTTGCTAAAAGGCGGAAAACATACCGCATGATGAGACCATGGTTATTTATAACCATGATGATAGGGTTATTCATTACCTTTGATGGTGACTCTGATATGGAACCAATGGGAGTTATACTAATTGTATTAGGTGGTATTATAACCACTACTCTTGCTGAAAGAGCCCATGTTAACAGTGAGGATTACACCGAGTAATTAAATCAAAAGCTATGATAAGTAGAAACTTTAATGATCTCTTTGTACCCGTAGAGAAAATTCCTATGGAGGAATTATTACCTGATTATGAACACATATCGGGGTTATCTTATGGTACAATAATTACATTACCAGATGGTGGCAAACGCATAGTTAACTACTGCAGTGAGGATTATAACTTGGTAAGGAATCAGGATATAGTAACCCCCTTCATAGGTGAATTATCAAAATTCTATGACATTACCACAAAGGTAAGGGTTTACAATGATACAAGATTTTATGTAGATCATATCCTTAACCAAAAGGAATTGGCTATGTCAAAGTTGGATATTGTCAATCCAAAGGTTACCCAGATTAATTCCTATGATGGCTCAGTTAAATACCGTTTTGTAATGAGCTTTTGGAGGCAGATTTGCAAGAATGGTCTCATGGGATATGTAAACTGGGATTCAGTTACCAAGATGCACACCCCAGGTATCGGTGAGGAAACAGACTTTTCCCATGTAATGGAAATGGTATCGCTATTTTTGGCAGAAGCCGATGAACACTTTGAAAGATACCGGGAACTTGATGGGCAAAAGGTAAGAAAACCCGAATTAAGGGTTGAAGAGATTATTAAAGAAACTAGTTTCCCAAGTTCTCTACAAGAGGATGTTCTCTCCAGATTGGAAGAGGAAAGGAATCTTTTAAAGGTCGACCATATATCTGATTGGTTAGTTTATAATGCCTTTAACTACCAGTTAAACCATAATGAAGAGTATAAGGCAAAGGAAGATAAAAAGGTTAAGATAGATGCAGAGGTATTCAAATATTTACTGACTTACTGATGGATAAAAGAGAATTTAAAAATTACCTATTGTGGGGTCTGATTGTATTGGTGATCCTGTTAGTTGCCGACATAATAGATTACCGATCATCACTAAAGAGAAGGATAGAGGCAATTGAAAGAAGTCCAAAAGCTCCTGCTCCTGACCCCTCAATGGGTACTCCATTGTTTTATTCTATCGAACGAAGTACTTGGATTTATTCAGATGGAGCTAAGGCTATTAATGATGCCAGTCAGCCCACAGTAGATATGGATAAATACCTCAAAGAGAAATTACCCATATATAAGAAGAAAACCTATTGGGGTGAGGAATGGGATAAGCCAGATATAATCTGGGATGATGAGGGAGATGACGACGAACAAGAAGATGGACCTAAAAAATAATAGTTATGTTTATGTGGAATCCAATATCAGCTTCAACTGAACAAATCAAGAAGATATATAATAAATATCTTAGATTACCAATATTCTTTTTAACCTATGATTGGGATGGGGAGGATAATATTGGTTTTGTATCTTTTTATACTTGGAGAGGGGATAGAGTAGAATATCAAATGAGGAGACATAAGCCATGTTTTATTGAGTTTCAACCCATATTTGGAGGTATAAGGTATGATATTGATGATTTAGAAGAGGGTAAATTATTACAAAGGCTTACAAAATTAGGATTGAAGGCCGAAAAATCGTTTTGGCGCGGAGCTCAGTTATAAATCAAAGAGATGGGTATTATAGACAAAATTAGGTTTAAATATGGTAAAGGTTATAAGATTACCATAAATGATAATGATTATTTCCTATCAAAGGATAATCTTATGGGTAAATTTAAGAAGTATATTACCGATGTTTTTTATCATGCAAGATTTGGTGGTAGATTTTGGTTTGATGGTAATATACTTACCTTTGATAAAAACTCAGTTTGGAAAGTAACTCTGGACCCCATAACCTGGAAAATCCATATTATGGATGTGGATTATGATGGTTGTTCAATTAACCCAGAATATGATGCCTTCGTTTATTTTACAGTTGATAGTAAGGGATTGAATATGCATGTAACTGAAAAAAATCCTAATTAAAAAAGTTTCGGGAATAGTTGCATTATAGTTATATAGGTTTATATATTTGCATATAAAATAAATATGCAAAAACCTTAAATCATGGACGAACAGGTAGATAACAAACTTTTAGAGAAAATCCAAAAACTCTTGCGATTACAACAAGGTGCTGAAGCTATCGGTAGCTTAGAGGAGGCAAAGAATGCTGCAACTCGGGTTACCGAACTTTTATTGAAATATAACCTTGACCTGGAAGATGTAACCGGTTTTGTTAAACCCGATGAAAAGGATATCAGAAGGTTTAATGAAAGAGAAATTGAGAATCCGAAAAATGAGGGTCAATGGATTTTTAAATTGTATAATACCATTAGCAAGTTTAACTTCTGTAAAATGGTAGTAACTCAACCACATGGTGGAAAACCCTGGATATCTTTAATAGGTACTAAGGTAAATGTAGAAGCAGTAAAATTTATAGCTGACCAATTAGAGAGTAGAATTCGTACTGCAGAAAAGAAAGCTTGGTCTATAAATACCTCAACCGAGAAAAGGAATGCTTTCAGGAGGGGATTTTTTAGTGGTGCAGTTACAGGAATATATAATCAATTGGAAGAGAAAAGAAATCTTGAGGCTAGAGCTAATGCAAAGGTTACAGCTCTCGTCTTGTCTCATGATTTCAAGATGAAATCATTTTTGGATAATGAATTTGGACCTTTAACCAATGTAAGGAGGACTTCAAGATTATCTGCAGTAAATGGCCACCATTTAGGCTATCAGGAGGGAAGGTCAATGAATATAAATAAAGGAGTAACAGGGTCATCAGATAACACAAAACAATTAAGATAATGAAAAAGCTATTACAATTTTGGTTTAATTATGAGAATATTATATTCCATTTCATTTTGGGATATTTGGCATCATCATTAATACAGTCAACTGGTCACTTAATGATATTAGGTGCAATTATTGTAGGACTTTGGAAAGAATTTTCTGATATGAAAAATGGTGGAAAATTCTCCCTATTGGACTTTGTGGTAACATTCGCTGGGGGGTTCACAGCATACTTTATGGTATTAGTTAGCCATATAATTGGATATTTCTTACCTGGACTGTTATGAAAACTTGGGAAGATTTAGCTTTGGATATAGATGAAAATGGTTTGGAAAAAGCCATAGATAATCTAACTGATGAAGATTTTGAAGCCTTACAAAATGTTTTACCAATGGGTAAACTAACCCAGAGTGAAAATGATAAATTGGATGGGTTACTATCAACCATTAGTGGTTATTGGTATTATATAAAAGCCGGAAGAGACCTTATTATAGAAAAATTTCTGGATTAAAAAGTTTCAGGAATGGTTGCAATAGGTAATATTGGTTTATATATTTGCATATAATAATTAAATGCAAAAACATCATGGCAAACCTTACATTTAAATCCGATCATGAGGAATATAAAAACCTCATTGAACAATTCATTGGGAATATCAACCCACCTTTTCATGTTAATGCAGAGTCAGCACTTGAATCCATTATGAAGGAATTCATTGCCACTCAGAATATAAGGTTGGGTCCTGCTCCTTCAATTGAAGCTCAATTCCAAATGCGGCAAGTAATCCGGTATTACATTCATGAAAATGAGGCTATCCCAGTCCCGGTCCCTTCCGGTCCTAAGAAGACAAAATCAAATGAAAACGTGGATGTAGCAGAACTTAGTATGCTTAATATCCTTAATTGCCTTAATAATGCAATTAAATTGCATCATGCTCCTGGTATAAGGGTAGTTATGAGATTGGAGGATCTTACGGGTAAAGTTCTTGAACCCGAAGAAATACCGAGTATGATGGGGTACATTCATTCTATGAAGCAACTCATCAAGGTTCTTGGTTATGATTTTATTATACCATGGCAGGAATCACATTCTGAAGTGACAGATGAGTTTTCTAAAATGGTGAAGGATTATACCCCTCTATTTGAAAAGTATTTGGAAGCCAGTGTTAATATAAATCCGGTACTATGGGAACAGCTAATCTCTTACAAGAACCTAATGGCTTTGGGATGGAAGGGAATGATACCTTTGGAACAGAGACAGTCTTACATAGACAAATATAATAAACTTTACCCGGATATAACCGATAAGGAATGTATGACCTTGGTAAGTAAATACTTTGCCTGTGGATTAGCCCGTAAGAATCTTAACAATAAGGGTAATCGTCCTGAATGGACTGGTGGATATTTGGAAATTGCATTTATGCAACCTTACCACTTATTTTATCCCACAAGATTGAATTACCGGAGTATTGAACTCAGAAATTCCAAGAAAGCCCTTTCTTTCTGGAGAGCTAAAGGCTTTTTAAAAGTCGGGAATGACAATTCTGTAAGAATAAGTTCCTGCACGTGGGGAGAAGCTGAAAATATGGATTTCTTTAAGGGTGAAATTATCCTTTTAAAGGATGGTGAAGAGGCAATAGTTAATTGTGATTTTATACTGGAATAATATGTTCTCAAACAAGATAAAAAAAGATAAACCCAGAAATACATTGGTACCTGTTAAACACAGGAAGCCAGTATTAGAACAAACCAATTCTCTCAGGGAATTCAATGACCGCTTTAAGGAGATGTTTGATATATCTTTTATAGAGTGGAAAAGGAAAGCTAAAAAGAATTGCGAGGATGGTATGATTGAATGGACTGATGGGAAAATCTGGGTTGGTCAAACGTCATTTCACAAACAATTAAGAGTATACATTAAAACAACCAAATAACATGGAACAGGAAAACATTTTGCTTATTGGTTCTAAGTTCAGGGTCAAAAAACCCCAAGCTAGACAGAAACTTGAAAAGGTTCTGAGAAGAACCCTTAAGTATAAGGATGATATCAAAGTAGCATGGTCTCTTGAGGAATCAACAGATGAATATGCTATATGCCAATTGGCAGTAATAAACCCCGAAGCGATAAAATCTCTCAAGGCAGATTTTCAGGAAATAGTACTTGCTGAATTAGACCGGGAGGAAGAATTACAAAATGGCCTATTTAATACCGGAAGATTTGTTTTCCCTTGGGAATAAAAAAGTTTCAGGATTGGTTGCATTACGGATGTTTTGGTACTTATATTTGCATTATAAATATTTTTAAATATAAACCTTAATAACTGCAACATGGCAACAAATGCCCCCGTTACAAAGAAAATCCTGAAAAAAGGTACTGCTGCAAAGGCAGAAGAAGTAACCAAGAAAGTTGCAACCCAGAAGGTAATCGTAAACAGGGAACTGAAATACATTTACCCAAAAGGTTGCACAGACACCCTGGCACGGAAAGCCTTCCGTCAGAAGACAAGAAATACCCTGCGTAAGATGCAGAGAGATATGGCCAAACTGGAAGGCAAAGATAAAAAAGAGCTTGAAATAAAATTCAAGGAACTCCAGGCCTCGGTAATTGCAAACTAATCGAAGGTATTCTGTAGATTAGGTTCTTTACTCGTCTAAGTAAGACAATGGGTTTCACCTCATAAATCCCGGTCCGAATCCGGGGTAGAGAACAAAATTGTTCTTTAACATAATGATAAAAATCCAACCGCAAGGGGGTAACATCAAGGTACGGTACACCGAATGGGTTCAATAAGGATTCAGTAAAATGTCCTACTTTGAGGGCGTGCCATAATAAATTTCTCAGTACTCCAGGTAGGTATACCGTACAGAGAGACTAAAAGGATATCCCCAAATTAGCGAACTAATTTGAGCAATGGGCCAGGGACACTCCGGATTGCAACCGTACATTCCCCGTCTATTAACCCAAATAAAACTTAGCTGATCTCACGGAAAGGGTCGCTGGGGGGACCGAAATGATGCTGTTGACCATGTAGGTGGTTTATGAGGCATTTCCTATTGGTAGATAGGATATTGGTCCTATCCCCCCAGATGTACGGTTGGATAAAGATAATGTAGGATAAAAAGACGAGTGCTGGGTAAGATAAATACCCTTCCAAAAGGTATGAATACATTCAGTGGTCACGATCCCGATGCAATAACTGATAATCTTACCCTCCTACAGAAAATAGTTTCCATGATGGTGGGTGGGGCATAGAAAGTTTTGCTAAATTCTTTCACATCTCCCGGTGCACATGTCCCACCCTTTTTTATGAACTAATTAAAACTAAATATATGGCAAAAAAACCTTACATAAAACCCAATAAGCTTTCATCTGATCTTGAAGAGCTAAAGGCATTCATGGACTTTTCAGTGGACATTAACCATTGGAATGAAAAAAGGGATATTGCCAAAAAATACTTTACTAAGGAATGTATATCCTTACTTGATGCCTCTAAATTTATTAATGAGGCTATTAAACCAATTACTTCAGAAGAACTTAATAAAATCCTATAACATGGAATACAATAATAATAATAACTATGATTCTTTAGGCCCAGATTGTCCACTTCTTGAAGATGATATAGTGGTATTTAATATAGGTTCTACTATTTCACTAAGATATACCGTAGAGACTTCCTATTTAAACTGTATTAGTGGTACAGACAATGAGGTAATATTTAATAAATTGGGTATCACTGATAAATATGAGTATGTTTCTAAA
>Ga0209800_10001141_pt1 | contig 30219 bp, 19 predicted proteins | sample Higcelweek8metaG_FD_187174 | JGI IMG/M metagenome (GOLD analysis project Ga0209800, IMG submission 187174) | Freshwater pond sediment microbial communities from the University of Edinburgh, under environmental carbon perturbations - High... | ecosystem: Environmental > Aquatic > Freshwater >...
AGAAGATTCAGCAGCAGAACGCCAAGGGGGTAAATGGAGATACCGCCAAAGTGAACAACCCGGCACCTGCACCAGATCCTGCACGTGCAGAAGAGTTGAAAAAGCAGTTTGAAGCTCTTATTAAACAGGCTCAGGAGAAGCAGAAGCTTCAGGAGCAGCAGAAGCTTCAGGAGCAGCAGAAGCTTCAGGAGCAGCAGAAGCTTCAGGAGCAGCAGAAAGCTTCAGGAGGAGCTGAATAAACAGTAGTCTCAACATCAGTGCAATAGTGAAACTTAAGATGATTTTCCCCTGCTCTGCCTACTGAGAGAAAAAACTGGACTTGACTCTGAAAATCAAATATTGTCAATAAAATGAATGACAAATCAAGGAGAGTTCAAGAATGGATATCTCACTATCTCTCATGTGGTTTTTTGCAGGGGTCATCTTTCTGGTAGCAGAACTCATGCTGCCCGGATTTATTGTAATCTTCTTTGCAGGTGGAAGTTTTGCAGCATCACTGTCTGCATGGCTCTTTGATATCAGCCTGACCATGCAGACATCAGTTTTTCTCTTCTCATCACTGGTATTGCTCTTTACATTGAGAAGATACAGCCTGAAAATTTTCAGAGGAAAGGTTGTTGACAATATAGATGATGACTATGGAAATTCAAAGATAGGAAAACATGCCGTAGTCACAAAGACCATAACGCCACAGCTTCCCGGTGAGATAAAGTTCATGGGAAGTTTCTGGAGAGCGACATCATCAGAGACAATTAAAGAGGGTCAGGCTGTTGTCATAAAGAGTCAGGTTTCGGAAAATGGCCTCACTTTCATAGTAAAAGCAGTCTGATTTCATCAGCCAGTTGCCATTTTATCTTCTGTTGTGGCAGCACAGTCTGCCATGATGGTTATCAGAAGGAGGAGCAGAAAATGAGTGAGTCATTGATTGTGATGGGTGTTGTGTCAGTAGTTGTTATAGTACTGTTGCTTAAAACCGCTGTGATTGTCCCGCAGAGGTCAGAGTTTATTATTGAGCGCCTTGGCAGATACAGCAACTCTCTTGGGGCAGGTTTTCATATTCTTATCCCGTTTTTTGATAAAGTTGCATACAGACGCTCTCTCAAAGAGGAGGTGCTCGACATTGCATCTCAGGAGTGTATAACAAGGGATAATGTCTCGGTGGCTGTGGATGGTGTGCTCTATATTCAGGTTATTGACAGCAAACTCTCTGCATATGGCATAGATGATTACAAACGGGCAGCAGGTCAGCTTGCTCAGACATCACTTCGTTCTGTGATCGGCAGGATTGAACTTGACAAGACTTTTGAGGAGCGGGAGAGCTTGAACCAGCAGGTGGTGGCAGCCATTGATGAGGCGGCAGAGAACTGGGGTGTCAAGGTGCTCAGATATGAGATAAAGGATATCTCTCCTCCAAAGAGTGTAATGGATGCAATGGAAAAACAGATGCGAGCAGAGCGGGAAAAAAGAGCAGCCATTGCCACTTCAGAAGGTGACAGACAGTCAAGAATCAACAGAGCAGAGGGGCTTAAACAGGAGGCTATCGAGGTCTCTGAAGGTGAAAAGCAGAGGCGCATAAATGAGGCAGAAGGCCAGGCAAAGGAGATTGAGCTTGTAGCTCTTGCCACATCTGAAGGTATAAAGAGGGTTGCAGAGGCTCTCCGTGTTGGCGGAGGGGAGACTGCTGCCAATCTGAGGGTTGCGGAGAAGTATATAGAAGAGTTCGGAAAACTTGCAAAAGAGAATAACACCATGATTATTCCTGCAAACCTGGCAGACATCTCATCATTAGTTGCAGCATCCATGTCTGTCCTTGGTGAGGTGAGACAGAAAAGGGCTTAAAAAACTCAGGAGGGAGTCGCCATTTAAGGAGACCTCAAGTGGACAGACCTTTTTTCAAGGAGTGGGTTGAAATTATGAGTAGTGGTACCCTCTGGATTCTCATGATCACCCTTCTGCTCTCCCTGTGTGCAGTTGGCGGATGTCAGGATGATGAGATCCAGGTACCAATCCCTCCTGTGAAGCTCAATGTGGATGATCATGAGGTGGTCTTTGGCTCATCTCTGGCACTGCAAGGTCACGCCGGATATCTGGGTCAGGAGACCCTCAAGGGTGCCATGTGTTATCTGAACCATGTGAACGAAAGGGGGGGAGTGCATGGGCGCACTATCCGCCTTATAACCCGTGACGACAGTTATGACCCCCCCAGATGTCTTTTAAATACCCAGCGTTTTATCATTGAAGACCGGGTCTTTGCCCTTTTCGGTTATGTGGGCACCCCCACCACTGTCAAGATTCTGCCTCTGATTGAAGAGGCTGAGATTCCCCTGCTTGGCATGTTTACCGGTGCCAATGCCCTCCGTGAGCCATTTCTGCCATACGTGATCAATGTAAGAGCATCCTATTATCAGGAGACAGGTACTGCTGTAAACCACATGGTCAGGGGGCTGGGGCTCAGTCGCATCGCAGTTTTTTATCAATATGACGCCTTTGGATTTGATGGCCTTACCGGAACCGAGCTTGCACTCAAACAGTACAACCTTGAACCTGTGGCCAGAGGAAGTTATGTACGGGGAACACACGACATAAGAGAGGGGCTTGAGAAGATCATGGAGTCCGGTGCACAGGCAGTTGTCATGATAGGCACATCAGATCCGTGCGCCAATTTCATACGCGGCTCCTTGCAGAGCAACTTCTCCCCCATCTTTTATATGGTCTCCTTTGTAGGGGCAAGGGAACTATCCAGAAATCTCATGAATACAGACACTTCCGGGGTTAATATAATCATGTCTCAGGTCGTTCCTCCGCCAAGGAGACAGGATGGAGGAGTTGCCCCAAGTGCTGTTGAATTTGCCCGTCTGCTTGAGCAGTATTATCCTGGAGAGGAGCCAAACTTTGTGGGATTTGAAGGTTACATCAATGCAAAGGTGCTTGTGGAGGGGCTGGAGCGGGCAGGAGAGGATCTGACACGCCACTCATTCTTGCAGGCCATCAACTCCATGAATGAGTTCTCTCTTGGTCCTGATGTCAGGCTCTCTTTCAGCCACACAGACCATCAGGGTATGGATACAGTCTATTTCACAAGATTACAGAGTGATCGATTTACCCTGCTTGCTGACTGGACAGAGCTGAGCATGGGCGGTTCTGAAAAAGGACAGATCAACTGAAAAGGCGGGGGAAAACAACAAGGTGATAGCAGATTAGCCGCAGCAACAGTGCCAGATAGCGCAACTTGAAGTTGATAGAGATGCGGCAAGCATACTGAGGGCGCCACAGATAGCGCAACAGCAGAAGGAGATAAAAAGAGGTGATACGCTATTACGAGCAGGTCTCCCTGAAAAACCAGATTTATGTCACCATTCTGGTTGTGATTCTGATAATAAGCGCAACCATTGCCCTGCTTGCCCGCTGGATTCTCATCTCCGGTCTCACCAAGGAGCTTGAGCTGCGAGGAGTTGCTGTAGCCCACTCCATTGCCGAACGTGGTGCAGGTTTTGTTCTTGAGAAGAACTCTGCCGAACTGCTGGCCCTTATCTTTGATGAAGCAAGGCTCAGAGAGAGGCAGCACATGATCAATTACATCTATGTACTGGACAGAAGTGACCAGGTTATCTCTCACACATTTACTCTCCCCTTTCCTGCCCAGTTTACCAGAGCCAACCCGATTGAGGAGGATGAGCTGCACAGTGTCAGGCTTGTGGAGCATGGCACCAACACATCTTATGACATAGCAGTCCCAATGAACGAAGGGTTGTACAGAATCGGGACAGTTCATGTAGGTTTGAGCAAAGAGCATATTGACAAGCTTGTCTCCAAGCTTAGGTTCATGTTCCTGGGATTTATCTCTGCTGTTATCGTCATTATCTTTTATGCCAGCCACCTCATCTCAAGACACATAACCATGCCCATAACAAGACTTACCAGAATTTCAGACGAGCTGAGCCGTGGAAATTTTGACTTCAGCCTTGATATGGAGGGTACCAATGTTGATCTGGAGGGAAACCTTGGCTGGGGTATGGCCAACTGCCCGGCCTATAAAGATACCAATATGCCCTGCTGGCATTTTGATCAGCAGAGCCACAGGTTCAGAAATCTGGACAGCAAGAGTGAGCAGATGTGCGGCACATGTCTATTTTACCGCAAGACTCAGGGGCGTGATGAGGTGACTCAGCTGGCAGACTCTTTTCTTAATATGGTCTGGTCCATCCGCCTTTACAGAAAACGGCTTCAGGAGTCAGAGCTGAAATATCGATCCCTGTTTGACTCTGCACCAAATCCTATTTTTGTTGTGGACTGCAACACAGAGACCATTCTTGATGCAAACCCCCGCGCAGAGGAGCTTTATCAATATCCGCTTGAGGAGCTTTTTGGAATGTCTTTTCAGAACCTTGGTCAGGATCATATCAAGGAGTCTCTTATCTCCATCTGGCCATACGGAAAGGGTGACCAATCTGGAGAGAGTGCTCTCATTATGGATATTGAGACCTCTCAGGAGCATAGCATCTCTGTAAACAGAGATCTCTCCATAAATGGTGACACCTCTAAAAATGGAGAGAGTTCAAAAGAGAGTAGAACTTTTCCAGACTCCTCTGACTCTGGCCATCCAAGAGACTATCTCTATTACCCCAAGATACTGCACCTTAAAAATGGCGGGATCCCCTTTTATGTGAATATGCACGCCTGCCCTATAAGCTACGGCGGTACCCAGGCCATTGTCGTTGCCATAACCGATATTACAGAGATGATGGAGAAGGATGCCCAGCTTGTTCAGGCAGCCAAAATGAAGACCCTCGGAGAGATGAGTGCCGGCATTGCACATGAGATCAATCAGCCCCTGAATACCATCAAAATGGGCAGTGAGTATCTGAACCTTCTTTTGGATCAGAAGAAGAGCATAACTGATGCGCAGATCAGGGATATGGCAACAGAGATAAGTGAGCAGGTTGACAGGGCCACTGAGATCATCAACAACCTGAGGGCATTTGGCAGAAAATCTGGTATGACTCTGGAGAGGGTGAGCATGAAGAAGCCTATTCAGGGGGTTCTCTCCATTATTGGACGCCAGTTCTCCATCCAGAGAATTGCAATCCGCCTTGATCTTGCAGAGAATCTGCCACAGGTTAAAGGACATAACAACCGCTTGCAGCAGGTCTTCTTTAATCTGCTCAATAATGCACGAGATGCCATTCAAGAGAAGATGGAGAGTGAACCTGACCTTTACGGTGATATCCTTGTGCGGACATACTCTGAAGATGGGAAGGTGGTGGTGACAGTTACGGACAATGGCTCTGGAATTCCAGAAGTTGTCCGCAATAAAATTTTTGAGCCGTTCTTCACCACCAAGCAGACAGGCAAAGGTATGGGGCTCGGGCTTGCCATCACATATGGTATTGTCAGAGATTATGGAGGGGGAATATCAATTGAGAGCCAGCCCGGGAAGGGTACAACTTTTTACCTTGCATTTCCGGCAGTGTAATAACTATTCAGACAAAAATGGGGACAGGGCTTAATATGACAGGCGTAGAAGAGATGGAACAGGAGAAGATTCTGGTCATTGATGACGAAAAGACAACACTTAAGATGTTCAGACTGTTTCTGGATCTTTACGGGTTTGATATCTATACGGCAGAGTCGGGAGAAGAGGGGCTTGAACTCTTTGACAGGGAAAAACCCGGCATTGTGCTGACAGATATAAAGATGCCGGGCATGGATGGCATTGAGGTGTTAAAAGAGATCAAGAGACGTGCTCCGCAAACCGAGGTGATTGTGATTACAGGCCACGGAGATATGGATCTTGCCATTCAGGCACTCAATCTTGATGCAGCCGATTTTATCAACAAACCGATTCAGCGCAACAGTCTGGAAAACGGGCTGGCCAGAGCGCGTGAACGCCTCAGGATCGTCCGCACCATACAGAACGATATGGAGATAAAATTAGAGAATGAAATATTGATCATAAAGCTCCAGGGCAATGTCACTACCCATAGTGAGCACTATCTGATGGATGCCTATAAACAGGCAGTACGGTGCAAAGTAAAGAAGATTGTACTCCACTTTAATTTCAGCACATCTGTAAATGGTGCTGGAATTACCATTTTAACTCAGTTTATTTTAACAAGCGAAAAAAATGGTATTAAGATCATCATGGCAGCTCTTTCTGACAACCTGAAAAAAATATTTGATATTGTTGGGTTAAGTCAGATAGTCAGAATTTGCGACTCTGTTGAGGAGGCGTGTGTAAATTGATCTTGACAAAAATATCTATTGAGCTATATCCCAATCGGATCGTTCCAAAAAAACAATGTCACTGGGCATACGTCGGATGCTTTTGAAAGATATTTTCTTCCAGACCATCACGACGCAATCACAGCAACACGCCAAGTGGCGCAAATGCAGAGTGATAAACATCTGATAAACTTTTTTGGGGGTAAAAATAAAGATAAATTATTGAATTTATAGGGGAAGGTTGGTGGAGGCGGCGGGAATTGAACCCGCGTCCGAAGAGAGTTAGCAGTGGCTTCTACATGCTTATCCTGAACTTTAAATTTTACTGAACGTCTCCTTCAGGATGGATACAGATCAGCGTAGTCTGATAAATTTAACCACACACAAGTCAGACACCAGTGTGAAGCGTTCCCGCATAGTCGACGCCCTTTGCTGAAATCTGCAGGAAAAATATCAGCAGGACGGAAGCTGCCTAAGCAGCTACAGCGTAGTTATAATCGTCTGCGATTACTTTAGATTCCATTGATTTTACGAGTCAACAGAAAACTCGGCATGCTACCAAAACCTCGTCGTCTCCGTCGAAGCCTTTTCGCCCCCAAATTTTAAAAGATCATAATTTAAACTGCAATTATATACATCAAGTAAAAGAAAGTCAATAGCTACATTTTTTCTCAGCTCCTGATTTATCAGGCAACTGTATAGGAAAGCAGAAGAAGGTGCTCATCAACAGCTCTTCATCTATTGAGACAGAAAACAGAGAGGTTGAATCAATTATCTTTTTTATACCTGTCAAGCTCCCGTTGAACATCTCTTTTTTTTATTGTATCCCGTTTGTCATACAGCTTCTTACCCCTGGCAAGGGCTATCTGCACTTTGATTTTCCCATTCTTAAAATAGACTTTGAGAGGGACAATTGTAAATCCTCTTTCTGCCACCTTGCCAGTAAGTTTTTTTATCTCCCTGTTATGAAGAAGAAGCTTTCTGCTCCTTAGCGGATCGTGATTATCATAGTAGGCATTCTGATATGGAGTTATGTGCATCTGTTTCAAGAAGATCTCGCCATTCTTAATGTCTGCATAGGCATCTTTAAGATTGACCCTGCCCTGGCGTATTGACTTGACCTCTGTCCCAACAAGCACAATCCCTGCCTCTATTTCACCTGAGATATCATAATCATGTCTTGCTTTTTTATTATTTGCTATAACTTTTATGTGATCTGCTTCCATCCTGCTACACTCCTTTGGGTTCCCTTTGCCCTTATTGACTTTGGCCCTGTGGTTTTGCTAATCAGCAAGGATTTTTCCATATCGCTCTTTAACAAGGTTCACAATCTCTGATACCTGACTCAGATGCAGAATCTGATCTACAAATGTTCTGGTCTCACTGGCATCAAGTCTTGTGACCATCTGTCTTATAACCGGAATAGACATAGGATTCATGGAGAGTTGAGTCAGCCCAATACCCATGAGAACAGGTAGATTGAACGGCTCTCCTGCCATCTCACCACACATAACCACATCAATATGTTTTTTACTTGCAGCATCAACAACCATTTTTACCATTCTTATAACTGCAGGACTCATTGGATTGTACAGGTGAGCCACCTGCCGGTTACGTCTGTCGATAGCCATGGCGTACTGAATCAGATCATTGGTGCCAATACTGAAAAAATCCACATAATCAGCAAGATCTTCTGCAATAATAACAGCAGATGGAACTTCGATCATAATTCCAAGAGGAATATCTGCGTTAAATACTTTCTCCTCCTCTCTAAGTTCATCAATGGCACGAGCAATGATCTGTTTTACCTGAATAATCTCTTCAACACATGAAATCATTGGAATAAGCATTCTTATTTTACCAAAAGCTGCTGCCCTTAAAATAGCTTTAATCTGTGTGATAAAGATCTCTGGTCTTTTGAGACAGAACCTTACCGCTCTCAATCCAAGCGCAGGATTCTCCTCTTCTATATTTTTCATATAAGGGAGAACTTTGTCTCCATTAATGTCAAGAGTTCTGAATGTTACTGACATGGGGGATAGAAGGTCAACTACCTCTTTATATTTATCAAACAGCTCCTCTTCTGATGGAAAACGTTCAAGGTCAATATAGAGAAATTCAGTACGAAAGAGACCTACCCCCCTGGCTGCATTATCTCTTACCGATACAACCTCTTCAACCATCTCAATATTTGCCATGAGTTCAAACTTCTTACCATCCATAGTTACTGCTGGAAGATGGCTCTCTCTTGCTCTGATCGCCTGTTGAACCTCATACCGTGACCTTCGCTCCTCATAACTGAAAAGTGTATCCTCTTCTGGATTTACTATAAGGATACCAGATGAGCCATCAACAATGAGAATGTCATCATTTTCAACTTTATGGGTAGCATTGCCAAGTCCCATGACCGCAGGGATGGCCAAAGCTTTTGCAATAATACCTGTATGGGAATCTTTACCTCCACGGTCTGTCACAAAACCTTTGATCAGTTCAAGCTGGATCTGACTTGTGTCTGCCGGAGAGAGGTCGTGGGCAACCAGAATAACCCTTTTATTAATATCTGAGATTTTAATATCTTGAGCACCAATCAGATGACGCATAACCTGTTCAGAGACCTGAATAATATCTGTAACTCTGGATTTCAGATATGGATCATTTACCTTCATGAACATCCGTTTTACCTGACGCAATACTTTTTTCAATGCCCATTCAGCATTTATCCGGTCATTTTTTATGGTATCAATAGTTTTGCCATAAAGCATTTTATCTTTGAAGAGGGCTAAGTGGGCTTCAAGAATATCAAGCTGATGGCTCAGATCACTGTTCAGTGACTCGATAATTGAAGCATGCTCATCACTTGCCCGTTTGACAGCATTTTTAAATCGGTTAATTTCAGTAGGTACATCCTCATCTAATATGGGGTACCTTTTAACAAGAGCCACACCTTCACGGTCAACGATATATGCTTTTCCGATACATATGCCAGGAGAACCGCCAATACCCTTTATAACAATTTGCCCTTTCTGGGATTTACCCATCGGTCTCTTCTCCAAATCCAGATTCAAAAAAATCAACTAAGGTATCAAGCAAATGGATATCATTTTCCCCTTCAACTTCCAAGGCAACTGTTTTACCTTGTTTACCATTAATTGTCAGTATATCAATGACACTTGAAGCATCTGCTCTGTTCTTGCCATCAACTATCCATACAGAGTTCTCTGCATTTCGGGTGATTTTGGCAATCATTGCAGCAGGTCTGGCATGCAGACCAAGCTTATTATTAATTGTAACCTTCCGGATTTTAGTATTGAGTTGTGTCAATGCGCTGTGTCAACGTGTTCTGTTATTTGAAATTCAGAATTGATATAAACTGCCATATTCTAAGGGACAATAAAAATATGAATTTACTTTTTTTTCGTTGCACACAATATCCTTTAATGTGTAAAATGTCAATGAATTGTACTGTTAAATGGGATTCCTTAACTCAAACGGTGGAGTGAACTACCTTTGAAAAAGCTGTGAAAAGAAAAAAATATTCTGATTTGTTAATGTTTTTGGAATTGAAATTTCTATGTATGGAGTCTGTTTATAATAGTATTTATGAGTGAAGTGTTGAAAGGTGCCTTATGATAGTTTTCTGGGCAGATTCTGAAATTTCAGTAAACTGGATACCATATAAGAGGGTAAACTGCTTTTTCTTGGCACTTCTTATAATACCGGAAATAGTATAGATCTCAACATCTCCTGTAAAAGTACACTGTACTTTTACATTATCATTTACCCTTGCAATGTAGTTTTTTTCGGTTGGCTGATAGGTGGCCTCAAGTCTGCACCCTTTGGGGCTTATATCACTTATTATGGACTCTTTACCAGAGCCTTTGAAAATAAGAGTGGCGGGTATGTTGCACACTACCCTTGAAGATGAGCGGATCACCTTTACCGTCAGCTCCTGAGGATACTCAAGTACAACAGCCCGAATGGGTTTTGTCAGAACCTCAATGATAGCAGAGGAGAAGATAAATTGTCTCCCATCAAAGAGGCATTCTATCAATAGTTTGTTCCCTGCGAACAGTTTCGGTTTTACAGTTGTGTAGGGGGCAGGATGGTTTATAAGAATATACTCATATCTGTGAGTTCCCACAAAATTTGCAGTAATGGGTATGGCAATACCATCAATTTTTACAGAGAGCACTGTACCACACTCAATTTTTATATTCACATCCTTGCCAGTATATATTTCATGGCTGTTGATAGATACTGCTTGCTTTGAAGAATCTTTTGATGGTCTCTGCTCTGCATTCTCATCAGCCTTATCCGAATCAGGTGAAGAGACAGTATCCTGTGAAGTGTATATGTTGTTCTTTGCATCTTTTAAAATAGTAATCATCTCCTGAGAGGTTTTGTATTTTTCTTTTGACTCCTTCTCTTCCGGTTTAAAAGATTGAACTCTATGGACATACTCCTCCTTTGAGATCACTCCTACTTCCAGAAGTTTAACCTCCTCCTGGATATGTCTCTTTATTTCAGTAAATTTTTCTGCCGCATCCTTTTTGTCTTTAATATATGTTTCAATCCGTCTGTCAATCTCATCTGATAACTTTATCAGACCAGGTTTATGTTTATCCAGAAAAGTTTTATACTGTTCATGTAATGATACAAATCTCTCCTCTCCAATCTGCTCTTTGGTCTCCATTAATTTGTCAAGTTTTGTCTCTATTGCTGTGATAGCGGAGAAAGTGTCGCAATACCGCTTTGCAAGCATATGATCATCCATTTTAAGGGAAGGTTGCTGCTCTGCTGTAGAATCTGCCTCATCCTCTTCTTGCACGGAAGGTGTATCATTTTTTTTGCCAAAAATTTTGGAAATAGGTTTAAAAATATCCCTCATATGTTTTACACCTTTTTTAAAAATACAACACAGATAAAGATCCCCTACTGCCAGAACGATTAGGATATCTTTGAAGGTTTTGCAATCTCAAAAGATTCCGGGTTCTTTTGAACTGTAAAGTATTTTACAGTTTATAAATTGTAAAAGATTTCTGGTTTTCCAATAATGAAAAAAAAATAAATAATCAAGCACAAAAGGTAAATCTATTCAAGAGAGCGGATATTTACTCCATACAGCTTATTACCACCATTTGATTATGGCTTTAATTGAGAGTATGAAAATACCTTGAATTTTTCTGGAATGGTTGAAAGCTGGAGTTCCTGCTTGACTCTACTTAGCACTTCACTGGATGTCCGTAATCCAGCCTGGTCGGTAAACATGTGACAGAACATCTCTCCCCAGCTGTTTCTGTAAATAACACTCCACTCTGTTATCATTTTTGAATCACGGGGAGCCGTGAAATTAAGGGAGATAAATATGGCATTAATAATACTTTTTGAACATAAAGCTTCATTAGAAACCGCACTCTTTATCTCATCGGCAAAAAAATCATACATTGTTTTAAAAAGAACTTTGATCTCATTTGCTTTGACAAAGGTGGTATTTGGAAGAAGCTTAATGTAATTGTCTTGAATATATAACTTATTGTGGATAAGCCATGCACCCATCTCTTCAATGCAGGCTGCCCTTTTCAGCAACTCATTCTTCTCCCCCCCCCTCTTCGTGTCACGCCATTTGTGCATCAGAAGCCATCTCTGATCACTTCTGCTCTCATCACTGTATTCCAGACTCAATCCACTGGTGAGTCCACTTGTTGAGACCAGCATAATAGTCTCAATTTTTGCCTTTTCATCCATACTGAAATGGACAACCATTTTACGTCCCAGAACAGTTCTATCACGAGGCGTTAAAAAAGACTCTGTTTCAGATGATGTGTTAGATGATACCCATATGCTTCGGCATTGCTTATAGGTCTGAACCATATACTGCTTGATTCTGACACTCTCACTGAAGATTTTCTCATAGGGCCAGTTGTTGAAATCTCCGGCTTCAAAAACATCTTTGATTTTCCAACCCCACTCATCCATACACCTTTTTATGAGAATCTCTCTTAATCCAAAGGCACTTTTTTTCAGCTCTTTTTCATCTGTAATACCAACCTTGGAAAAGAAACAAGATTGGACAAATTTTGCAAAAGGGTGCTTCTTATCTATTTTTTTATAATATATGACAAGACTGCTGAGTAAAATATAATATGGATCTGATTTGGTAAGGTTAAACGCCAGCCCGGGATTCATCCACTCTTTTTTGAATGCATTGCATAACAGTAGTCTGTCACTCTCTTTTTCATAGATATATTTTTCAATCAGCCCCATTTTAAGTACTGATTTGAAGGGGCTTTTCAGGTACTTGAACATCTGCCAGACAGAGGCACCAAAATACTCTCCGGCAGGAATGTCATGGATATCTCCAAAATCAATGAACCGTCCCTTTGCAGGATAGGGGCAGACACGTATAAACAGATCATGATAATAGTTTTTGCTTACCTCTACCGGAAGGGTAACCCAGAAGGGCAGTTTGCCTGCAACATGAATCATTGTCCTGTAAAACTCCTCCTTGAGAAGTCTTCCCTGTGCAGACCCTGAACTCTCACTATCTGAATTTCCAAAATCTGATCTTCTGGCCTTTTCAATATCCACAATGAAGAAATGAATTTCAGTTTTGAACTCATCTAGAGCCCATTTTTCAATGGCAACCAGTTTTTTACGAAACAGATGGAGCTTGTCAGAATCAAACAGCTCTTCCCTTATGCAGACCCAGTAGTCAATGTCAGATCCCATTGTATGGGCAATAGAACCAATACTGCCAATAGTAAAGAGAGACTCAACATAGCAGAAAGGTCTCTCAATAAATATCATACCATCCTTATGGAGATATCTCTTGTCAAAATACTTTCTGCAAATTCTTTCCGTCTCCCTGTTGGGCAGATAACCAGCAATTCCGTGTGGTATATCGTAGTTCTGGATACCTGCAGGCTTTCCATTGAGCAGTACCACTCCATCCAGTTCAACAAGCTTTGCAAGAGCAGTATTTCTGGCAGAGGGGGTGTAGAGGTCTATATTCTCATGGAGCAGCAGAGGGATAAGCTCAAACAGATCAGCCTGCTCAGGCTGAAACAGGTCAAATGCAGTAGTGATTGCATACCTGTTCTTAATGACAAACATATTCTTTCCCTGCTGAATCAGCTCTGTGAAGATAAGCATCCTGATGTCGTTCATAAGAGCATTATCCTGGGATATGACAGAGAGGTCTTCACCTATATCTGCCTGAGATATTTCAATGATTCTGGAATAGAGGTCAGCCTGTTCTGTTTCAGCCCTCGAAAGGGTATGTGCTGAAAATCGACAGAATTTTCCTGTTACGCCGGAAAAATCTGTCTGTTCAAGTTTGGTCTCTGCAAATGAGACCATTGTAATCCTGGAGCTTACAAAAGTGGCTCCAGAGAGATCAGTCTCTGAAAAAGATGTTCTGACAATGGTGCAGCCTGCCATAACTGCATTGGTCATGCTTGCAGATTTAAAGCTGCTGTTTAAAAAAGATGCTCCAGTAAAGTTACATTTATCAAAATGGGCATTGTCAGCCCTGACATCAATAAACACAGATTGTGCAAACGATGTGTCATAAAACGAGGTTCCGTGCATCCTGACATTATAAAAAAAGGTGTTGTTAAAGGCACATTTTTCAAATGTGGAGAGGGATAAATCAACGTCTCTTATGATGCAACCTGTAAACATCCCAGGCGAAAGATAGATAGATGATGATAGATCCAGATCTTCAAGTACCTCTTCTCTAAGATCAACTCCGGCAGGTGAAAAGCCCTCCTTTAAACGGGCTATCTTCTGCCCCAGTGATGTGCTGAAGAGCTTTTTTAAAAAACCGGTCTTTGCCTTTTTTTTCTCTGCTGGTGTTGTGTCTTCAATGAGTTGATCAAACTGACGCTTTAACTCACTCTTCTCTTCTGAAAGGGATATGTTGATTTTTGTAATCAGCCTTGATAGGGCAACCCTGACAGCAGGTGTCGGGTGGTTTATGTAGATCTCAAATATTTTAAGAGTCCTTTCCGGTCTTTTACGGATCATTCCGCATATCAGGGCATGTTCTATATCACTATTATGAAAGAGGTTTCCGGTCGGATCTCCTGCCATCTCTTCAATAAAACAGAATGCAAATCTTGAAAACAGAGCTATCTCATTGAGAATAAGAGGCATGAACTCTGGGATATCTTTTCTGATTCGTTGAATCAATCCTTCAAGAGTGAACTGCTGTTCTAATTTTCTAAAGTTAAACTGATTTTTGTGGCGAGAGCTTACTGCTGCCTTAAATGCCTCCATTGTTTCGATAAGTTCAGGTATCAATTCTTCAGATTGCTGAATTTCATCCTTCTCAGAGAGTTGATTTCCAGCTACTTGAGGAAATTGACCTACTGTTGTTTTGTGCAGTTTATAGCCGCAGACAATATCCATAATACTGTCAGTAAGGCGCATGTAGGTTGCCACAGGAGATCGTTTGATGATCTTTAACGCTGTCTTTCGCATTTCAGGTGATCTGTCTGTTGTGATAATTCTAAGAAGCAGAGAAGGGTCGATAACTGGTGAGATCATTGCCACAGCTTTTAATGCCTCTCCCCTCTCATGGTGGGATCTCTCTTCAGTATTATTTACGTAGTGCACAATAATCTCATATGGGTCCCTTAAGTGCTCTCTTATGTTTTCAAGAAAGATATCTGCCGGAGTCTCCATATCAAAAAGGTGTGCGTAAAATTGCAGAACTGACTTCTGATCTTTAATCTCTCTCAGGATCTTGAGAAAATGTTCTGCATATTCCCTTCTCACCGAGGGTGGGGAGGCAAGGTACTGATCGACCAGCGCCAGGCGGCATGACTCTGAAAGCAGATTAATGGTGTTGTTGATGATCTGGATAGAAAACATTTTACTCTGACACAGTTTCCAGGCATAAAAAGGGCCTCTTCCTCCAGATTCAAGAAGAATCTCAAAGTAAAGCTTAAGATCTGGCTTTGAGATATTTTCATGAATATTTTTATACACATGCACTGAAAGCAGCGCAGAATCAAGAAGGGCTCTCTTCTTATCCTCTGATTTGAGACCGATTAGAATATCTTTCTGTAAGTTTTCAAGAGTACTCTTGGACTTCTGTCTGACGGAAAAGTGAAATGAGGTTAGACCAGCCATCACCATTGTGATCCCCTCTGTAATAGGCATCTCAAGGGCTTGAGAAATCCACTCTATCTGCTGGTTTACATCAGCACGGCTCCAATCTCTGTCAAATGTACCTAAATCCATCTTTATCACTTATGTGTCGCCAGAATTATGATATATTACTTATGTTTTAATGTTCAGTCTTGAAATCTGGAAATCTCAGTATAATATACACCATATCCCTAATAAATATTGTATAATATGCTGTTTTTAATCTGTATTTCCAGTGGCAATCTGCCAGAAAGCCTTTATTCTCGGGTTACTCATATTTTTCTTTACAGTGCAGACCCCTATTGAGAAGGGTGTCAGTTCAGGTGATACAGTCAGAATGATCACCTCATCTCTCAATGGGCTTTTTTCAAGTACTAATCTTGGAATGACACCCACACCACATCCTAAGCTCACCATAGCAATAATGGCCTCATTACCTGCTACCTGAGCATAGATGTTGGGAGAGACATTCTGATCTGTCAGCCACCTGTCAAACCGCTCCCGGCTCAAACCGTGATCTGCAATAATCAGCGGGGTTTGCTGCCAGTCAATCACACCATCAGGGATTCTGGCAGAAAGGGCAGCAGGAAAGATTTCCTCAGTGGACAGGTTTGCCTCATCACAGTATCTTACAGTTTCAGGATAGTGCATGGGGGCAATGAAGACAAGCGGAGTTTCAATGATTTTAGCCACCTCTAAACCAGGCAGCTGTTTTCCAGGCAGGGCTGCAATAGACAGATCCACATCTCCATTCTGAAGTTTGCTCAATGCCTTTGCAGCATCACCTGTCTCAAGATTGATCTGTACTTCCGGATACATTTTTCGATATCGTTTGAGTATGTTTGGTAAGATGCTGTAAACAGCAGTTACAGAACCATAAAGAGAGAGAGAACCCTTCAAATTACCATCAGATGCAAGCTCGTTCTGCAACTGGCTCCATCGATCCATAACATCTTCGGCATAGTGTTTGAACGCCTCACCTGCCCGTGTAAGTTGTACTGTTCTGTTGTCTCTTATAAAGAGTCTCTCTTCAAGGTCATTTTCAAGGCGCTGAACCATTCTAGTCAGTGCTGATGGGGTAATATTACAGGCACGACTTGTCTTTCCAAAATGGAGGGAGTCAGAAAGATGCCTGAATAGTTTCAGTTCACGGATATTCATCTATACAGTTACCTGAAAAACGTAGAGTTGGAATACTGTTATACATTTTCAAAATATACTTGCTCAATATCCTGAGGCTGTTGCCACTTCAAGGAACTCAGATATTCTGCCAAGATCAAGGAAGATCCAGCCGCTCAGCTCACCAAGATAGTAGAGATTGCCATTTATCTCTGCCAGATAAGCATTCGTTCCGGTATAGTAGCGATAATAGTAACCTTCCAGGCTCTGCGACACTGTTCCTGATGGATTTATCACATCTGGAAATATGGCCTCCAGCCAGTTGAAGACCCTGTCCGCATCAGATAGTATCACTCCCCCACTGTAAGCACCTGGAATATCTGGAGTAGCTCTTACAGCACCATCCCGGTCTCTGGTTATAAGGTTGGAGAGGTTTCCTGATGGTACCACAGGCTCTGTGGGCAGATCACTCCATGTGAAATCTGGAGGAGAGTATGTTGTGAAGGTGGATGAGCTTGCATTGGAGGCACTATTCTGGATATGTAACAGGCTAGTGCTGGAGAGAGCATTCTCAGCATTACCTATGAGGTTACCACCTGGAAGTGGTCTGAAGTTTCCTCCATCCGGGTTGATCAGTTGCGGTTCAATGCTGTTAATAGTATTGTCCGCAAATAACTGTGCAGAGTTGCAGGTTGGATTACTGTCATTACACCCTGTATCGTTGTCCACTCCGAGTGGATGATCTGCCCCACCGTTCCAGATAAGATTGCCACGAATGAGCAGGCTATCGTCAGCCTTCACAGGGTCAGGGATATTCTGGAAATCAATAGGACGCTCCCTTGCAGGAAAGACAGTAAAGTGGCTGTAAAGGGTCTGATGCTCTTCAGAGTTATAGAAGAGGTTGTTGAAAACAAGTATATTACGGTTAGGAATGGACTCCATATTTTCAGATTGAACACCGGGACCCCAGCCACCAGCAGAAAGCAGTGCCTGGCAAACTGGCACAGGATTCTCTATCTCATCGGTGGCGCTGCATCCCCGTTCACCCAATACAGCCTGAAAGAGCGGAAAACCATTTCCATTGTCTGTTCCAACATTATACAGTGTGTTGTATGCCATAAGGATATTATATCCTCCTGCCACGCTCATACCTACCCCAGGAATATCATGCATAATGTTATTGACAAATTTTATGTCATAAGCTTCATAGTGCAGCCAGGGTCTCTGCATTACCGCCAAATTGGCAGACTGGCCAGCCTGAAATCCCAGGAAACCATGGTGCATCTCATTGCCTTCAATATGCAGGTATGCAGAACCACCTTTGATATACATGCACCACTGGCCCGAAGTATGTAAATTGTTATTTATAAAATGTCCATACTGCACTGCAAAATAGTCCACCACACTGTGCCATGCTCCGCCAAACTCGCTGTTTTCCACATAAAGGTATTGAGCCTGGTTAACCTTCAGAACTTCTTGAAGATTATTACACTGGTCATTATCGCAATCCGGGCCAACAACGCTTAAACCACGAAGGAGCACATGATCCACAGATGCCATATGGAGAAGATTATTGCCACTGATGTTGACAGGAAGTTGCCCGCCCCCACTTAAACTGAGATCTATCAGATAGAGATATTTCACATCTCTGAAGTCAAAACCACCACGAATGGTGACACTATTTTTGCCATTGAGAGCCTGTATAATCAGGGGGTGATGGTAGGACCCACTCCTATCTTCAAAGTAGTTGAGGCAGTTGTCAATCTCTTCAGGTTCACAAGAGTACGTGCCAGGCATAAGATTGAGCCTGTATCCTGTTGATGTTAGATCTACTGTCCTGTTCCACCCTTCTGTCAGGGTACGCAAAGCCATAGAGGGGGTCACGCCACTGTTGCTGTCATCACCATTTACAGGGTCTATCCAGATTTCGCTCAACACAGGATTGCCCACTTCATATGGGGTAGCGCCATAAGCTTGAACTGGAAACGTAAGTACCGTTAGAAGTAATGCATAAATAGTTGAAATAAACCAATAATGAAAATCAGCCATTCTAGTTCCCCCCTTAATAATCAATTTTTATTAATGGCCATGCCCTGACAGGCACAACGAAGAGTGAAAGTGTAGAGACGCAAGATCTTGCGTCTCTACGGGGCACCCACCTGTACGTGTCCCAACTCTTCCATATAAAAAGAGACTCAGAAGCAGAGCTTTATTCCGAATATGGCAATACAATATCTCAATTAATTCACTTGACGCAACAATAAAAATATTATTTCATGCAATAGATGCAAAGTGTTTTTTGTCATGACTGTAGAACAATCACAAAGTTCTCTCTTTATCAATCAGCATCAAGTATAATAATAACTCTTCCATAATATATCTAAATAACAGGAGTATAAAATGGGTCAAAACTATTTCAACACATTACCTCTTCGTCGTCAACTTGAAGAGCTGGCAAAGTGCCGTTTCATGGATTCTTCTGAATTTGATGGCGTTAATGCATTAAAAGGAAAGAAAATTGTCATTGTCGGGTGTGGTGCCCAGGGGCTTCATCAGGGGCTGAACCTGAGAGACAGTGGGCTGGACGTCTCTTATGCATTAAGAGACAGTGCGATTGAGCAGAGACGAAAATCCTGGCAAAATGCCACAGAAAACGGCTTTAAGGTGGGTGTTTATAAGGAGATGATCCCATCTGCGGATCTTGTAATTAACCTTACACCAGACAAGCAGCACACAAGCGTGGTCTCTGCTGTTATGCCCATGATGAAAAAAGGAGCCTGCCTGGCTTATTGCCACGGTTTCAACATTGTTGAGGAGGGGATGAAGATCCGTGATGATCTGACAGTTGTGATGGTTGCACCCAAATCTCCTGGCACAGAGGTTCGTCAGGAGTACAAGAGGGGCTTTGGTGTCCCGACTCTTATTGCTGTTCATGGAGAAAATGACCCACAGGGTGAGGGGTGGGAGATTGCAAAGGCTTATGCTGCTGGGACTGGAGGCGACAGGGCAGGAGTTCTGGAGTCATCTTTTATTGCTGAAGTCAAATCAGATCTCATGGGAGAGCAGACTATTTTGTGCGGTATGCTCCAGGTCGGATCACTTCTCTGCTATGATAAGATGATAGAGAAGGGAATAGATTCAGGATATGCCTCAAAGCTTATTCAGTATGGATGGGAGACCATTACTGAAGCTCTCAAGCATGGTGGCATCACCAACATGATGGACAGGCTCTCAAACCCTGCAAAGATCATCGCCTTTACTCTGGCTGAGGAGATGAAGGAGATTCTCAGGCCTCTGTTCAACCAGCACATGGACGATATCATGTCAGGGCACTTCTCAAAAACAATGATGGAAGACTGGGACAATGGAGACCTCAATCTTCTGAGATGGCGTGCCGAAACAGCTCAGACCCCTTTTGAAAAATCAGTATGCACAGATGCTGATATTCCTGAGCAGGAGTACTTTGACCACGGTATTCTGATGATAGCTATGGTCAAAGCTGGTGTGGAGCTTGCCTTTGATACCATGGTGGCAGCAGGTATTAAAGAGGAGTCTGCTTACTATGAGTCTCTGCATGAGGTTCCCCTGATTGCCAACACAATTGCCAGAAAAAAGCTGTATGAGATGAATGTGGTTATCTCAGATACAGCAGAGTATGGTTGCTACCTCTTTGCCCATAAGGCAATCCCACTTCTTCAGAATTTCATGAAAACCATTGACGCCAGTGTTATTGGAAAGGGGCTTGATCTTAAAGATAGTGGTGTTGACAATATTGAACTTATACAGGTCAATGAGGAGATCCGTTACACTGTTGTAGAGATGGTTGGAAGAGAACTTCGCTCTTACATGAGCGCCATGAAGCCTATCATATAACTGGCATGGCCGGAGCGGGGTATTGGCTTCCGGCCACAACGAATCATGAAGAGTTCATAATTACAACCCTTTGAGATGATTTATCAGTATTTATCCGACAACCACTCCTTAAGTCGCATCAACCCCTGCTGTGTCGATATCAGCGGCCTGTATCCAAGATCCTGCTTTGCCCGTGAGATATCAAACCAGTGAGAGGTTGAGAGTTCTTTTGCCATAAACCGTGTCATTGGTGGATCTTTTCTGATGTTGAGCAGGCTGAAGATTCTCTCCATAATCTCTCCTGCCCTCTGAGCATTTCTTACTGATACTCTCCCCCTTACAGGAGGAAGCCCTGCTGCGCCAAGCATATCATCCACCATTTTCCAGAGCAGCACCGGTTCATCCTGGCTGATGAAATAGACTCTGCCTGAGATAGAGTTCCCCTTTGAAGTGGGAAAGTCATCTGAAGCAGAAGCGCTCTCTGGATCATATAGATCTGCTTTCAATCTATCTCCAGCAAGGAGATGGGCATGGGCAGCATTGTCAATATAGATAGTATCAACCCTGTTTTTGCCATCACCAACTCTTCTGAGACGATTGGCTCTTGCGATAATACCCGGAAGAAGGTGGTTGTCCCCTGGGCCCCATATGAGGTGTGGTCTTAAGATAACTGTCTTTAACTTCTGGGAGGTTGCATTGAGTACGATCTTCTCTGCCATGGCTTTGGTTGCAGGGTAGGGGGCTTCATAAGTTGCAGGGTAGGGGAGAGACTCATCTGCCCCCTCCATGTCACTTCCATCAAACACAACACTTGGAGAGCTTGTGTGCACAAGTCGGGCTACGCCGTTTTTCAGACATCCTCTGACAATATTTTCTGTTCCAATCACATTGGGTTTAAAGTAGTCGATCCATCTTGTCGAAATACCAGCTCTGGCAGCCACATGAAATACCATATCAATACCTCTGCACGCCTGTTCAACAGAGCGTGGATCACAGATATCTCCCTGAATCTGCTTAACACCTCTCTTATCCAGCTCAGGATAGAAACCTCTTGAAAAACTTGATACGTGATCTCCACGCTGGACAAGCTGCATGACAATTGCTTTGCCAAGAAAACCTCCTCCACCAGTGACAAGGATTTTCTCTCTTCTCATAATAGTCTCCATGGCCCACTATCCATTAAGATTCTTAGCTTCTGATCTCAGGTTTATTGACCTTTTTTCCGTTGAGTTGTTTATTTCCATTGCGCTATATTTTCTACTCTCCATATTTTAAAAAGCTTACGGTCGGTAAGAGATACGGGATAACTCCACAATCCCTGCAATATCAAGAATAAGGCTAACCCTGCCATCTGCCATGATTGTACCTCCTGATATTCCTCTGATATTATCCATACCTGTTCCAAGTTTTTTAATCACAGTGTTCTGTTTGCCCATCAGTTCATCCACCAGAAGTGCAACCTTTAAGCCACTATCCTCAACCACCACAATAATACCATCACATGTATCTTCAACTCCACCACTGAGCTGAAATAGCCTGTTGAGTCTCAGAAGTGGTATGAGTTTACCAATCACACTTACCATCTCTCTCTTTTCAAACAGATTCGAGATCTGCCTCTTATCCACCTTGAGTGATGTGACAACAGATAGTGTCGGTATTACATACCTCTCCTCTGAGACGCGGACAACAAGCCCGTCAATTATGGAGAGGGTCAGAGGGATTCTGATGGAGAAGGTGGTTCCTCTCCCCTCAGCAGATGAGATTGAGACCTTGCCTCTGCACGATTCAATACTCTTTTTAACCACATCCATGCCAACACCACGTCCAGAGACATCTGTTATCTTATTGGCAGTTGTCACCCCTGGATGAAATGCCAGATTGAGCAGCTCCTCCCCATCTTCTGGGGTATCAGCATCTATAATACCCTGGCAGATGGCTTTTTCTTTAAGCTTTGTTCTGTTGATTCCCCTTCCATCATCCTCAACCTCAATAAAGAGGTTGCCCCCCTTGTGAAATGCCCGAAGTTCAATGGTTGCTGTTTCAGGTTTCCCACCATTGACCCTCTGGTGGATACTCTCCTCAATTCCATGATCCACGCTGTTACGGAGAAGATGAATAAGGGGGTCGCCCAGTCTATCAACAATTGTTTTATCTAACTCTGTGGATTCTCCTTTTACTATGAACTGAATCTGTTTGCCGGTTTTTCTGGCAAGGTCGCGGACAACCCTCTCCATTCTGTTGAAGAGAGATTTCAGAGGAACCATTCTAAGGGTCAGACCCAGGGTCTGGAGCTCTCTTGTGATTTTGTGAAGTGAACCTAACGACCTTAAGAGTGCAGATGATGCAATAGATATAATTTCAGGTGCTTGAGTGACCATAGACTCTGCAATGGCAAGCTCTCCGATTATATTGACCAGTCTGTCCAATCTGGATGCATCCACATTTATCAACTCTGCCATAATAGATGGTGGGTGTATGGAAGCTACAGACGCCTCTGAATCTGGTTTCCTTTGATTCTGGCAAGGTTTCTGTTCTCCATCAAACATTGCAATGATCTTTTCAGCAGATGGAGCCACTCCTGGGTTGCCAGCATAGAGACTGTATGTGGACTCAAGCCAATCTTTAACAGCAAGCAGCAGATCTACAATATTACCAAAATTTTCTCTATCCATGAGATCTTCTGCTCTGTGACACACCTTTTCCACATCTTTTAGCCCCAGAAATCCTGCCTCTCCTTTGGTGGTGTGGAACAGGCGTTTGAGTTCCCCCTGGGCATATGCGATGTTGTTCTCTCTTTCAATGTCCAGGATCAATACCTCCATACTCTCCAGACTCTTTTTCTGCAGTGAAAGAAACTCTGCAAAGTCTTCAATATTGAGAAATGGGGGGAGTTTGCCTGGATGGAGGATGCAGGTTGTTGAAACTTCAGGTTCTCTTCTGCTTTCAGAATCAGTTTTTACACTCTCTTCTGATCCTGTTTCCCGTGTTGTATTCTGCTCAGGCTCAATCTCTATGAGGTCATATCCATAATCAGATTTATTGAGATCATGAACTCTCTCAATAGTGGTTGAAACCATTTGCAGATCAGGGGCAGATGGAGTGGCAGCTCCTTTTTGTATGGATAATTCAGAGGATCGGGTGAGAAAGTCTAAAAAAGATTTCATCTCTGAGATTCTCAGATGAAGAGAGTCCATAAGAGTCTCAGTGTCAGATATACAACCAGAAAAATTAAGTGATGAACTCTCTGCGTTACCAGCAGAGGGGTGATCAGGTTCCCTCTGCTCCATGATTTTTTTTACAATCTTACCTGCCTTTTTTGCATCTTCGGCAAGTTCTGAAAGGTTAAGTTGATTTGCTGCCTGAAAAAAGTGTTTTAGAAGTGCAAGCAGCTCTGAAAACGTTGCTGGATCTGAGATGTCTGCAAGAACAAACTCCAAAGAGATATCTTCAAGGATAGCTGCAAGGATTTTTCTCTCTGGTATGGGGTCTGAAACTGTTTTCTCTTTTGCGTGTTCCAAGAGTGTTGTCTCTGGTACAATAGGTATATCAGGCATATTCTTTTTCTCAGAAGACCATATGAAAGCTGCAATACAAAAATGTTACTGTTAAACGGATTCCCAGCCTATAGATCTGGAGAACCAGAAATTTTTTCTGATTTTTTTGCCAAAATAAGGCGAGAATCAGAGAGAGGAATTTAATAACATAAATAAAAGGGTCCTCAGACACTATATTCAGACATCATAAAACCGATTGAAATGCAAAACAATTCTTTTTTTGTTCTTACCACTCAAATTAAATATGTTGCCAGTGAAACTAAATAATGATAAGTTTTATAAACTGTAAGGCTTAGCTAACTCTATTGATTTCAATAGGATATAACGCATGCCCGGATCTGCAAAGTGAGTGGTTACACGTAAGGGCCCCCCATGTGAGGGGCTTTGAAGGGCAGCCATTTTAACCTGCATCAGGATTTTATGATATATGCCAAATATACTGATAGTTGATGATTCATGGCTGACAAGGCGTGGCTTGAAAAGGATACTCTCTTCAAATGGCTATGGTGTAATTGAAGCTGAAAATGGACTTCAGGCCATTGAGATGATCATGTCAAGGGAGCAGCCGCTGGATGCCATTATTCTGGATCTTCTCATGCCGGAGATGGGTGGAATGGAACTGCTTGAAAAATTAACGAGCCAGAACATTACACTTCCTGTTCTTGTACTCACTGCTGATATTCAACATACTGTGAAAAAAAAGTGCATTGAACGCGGAGCCATTGGATTCATGAGTAAACCACCTGACCCTGAAGAGCTTCTGGCTACTCTTAGCGGGTTGTTTGATAAATTACATGGTAATTAAAGATATGAATTTATGGATAAAATAGCTATATCCAATGAGCAGCTAGAAGCTGTCAAAGAGTTGTGTAATATAGGTGTGGGTAAGGGTGCTGCTGTACTCAATACTATGCTCTCGTGCCATATAAGGCTCAATGTCCCCAATATTGATATTATTTCCAGCAGAGATTTCAGAGATGAACTCAGGTCATTTGTAAAAGAGAGCACTATCTCTGCTGTCTCCCTTGCCTTTCAGGGTAAAATAAGTGGTTCTGCACAGTTGATTTTTCCGACAGAGACAGCCTCTGCATTGGTGGCAGTGCTGGTTGGTGAAGGAGATGATCTTGATATGGATGCCTTAAGGGCAGGAACATTCTGTGAAGTTGGTAATATTGTACTTAACGGGATCATGGGCTCCATCTCAAATATCCTTGATCTGACCTTTGACTACTCTGTTCCAGAGTATATTGAGACAAATTCAGAGGATTTTATTCAGAAACCGTCAGTCAGCCAGGAATCTCATGTTCTTCTTGCAAGAACTCGTTTTACCATAGATGAGCTTGATGTTGAGGGTGATATTGCACTTTTCATGCAGATCGGGGCAATTCATATTCTGATTGAAACCATTGAGAAGAAATTTGGTCTCTAAAAAAGAGAACTCGGTTGAAATGAATATTTCTGAAGTGAACATATCAAAAGCAGATATGGCTGAAACAGATATCCCGGAGAGATCTACTGACCACTCTCACAGTAGCTATTGCATTCTTGATTATGTACCTGCTGGAATCTGTCTGTTTGATAGAAGCTATAATGTTGTCTTCTGGAACAGATGTCTTGCTCAATGGAGCCGTGTTGAGCCATCTGATATTAAAGGCAAGAATATCATAGAGAGATTTGCAACGCTGAACTTTCCAGGATTCAGGGAGAGAGTTGATTATGTGTTCAGAGGTGGCCCTCCTGTACTGCTTTCTTCACAGCTGCACAGGCATACCATCCCCTGTATACTCTCAGATGGCTCTTACATGATCCAGAAAACTGTTATCTCAGCCATTCCAGCTTCAGAACCAGGGGTCTTTTTTGCCCTTATGGCCATTGAGAATGCCACTGAACTCTCCAGAAAGGTCTCTGAATATCGGATGCTCAGAAACCAGGCTATTGAAGAGGTCAACCTGAGAAAAAAAATTGAAGAGGATCTGAGAGAATCCAACCAGAGCCTCATGGAGCATCAGGAGATCAAAATCAATCAGGAGCGCCTTAAAGTCCTTCTTGAAATGGCTGGAGCAACTGCTCATGAGCTGAATCAGCCATTAATGACTCTTCTTGGAACTATTGAGCTGATGAATATGACACATCTGCTCCCGGAGGAGATTGCCAACTATTTCAAGAATATAGAAAAATCGGCCAGAAGAATAGGTGAGATTGTCTCTAAAATACAGAAGATAAGGCAGTACCAGACAAAAAAATACCTCAATAATCTCTCTATCATTGATTTTAATGAAAGCTCACTTTGAACCGTCCAGAAAAGAGACCTGCATCAACTGCCCTTCTCATGAACTATTCCTAAGCATTAAATGGTACTAAACATATTTGTACTTTGACTTGGCCCATGTTATGACTGAGTCATCATGCTTTTTGATGAAACAGAGTAAAAAAATCTTGACAACAATTGAGCTTCCATGTAGAAAGACCAAGTCTTTTTTAAGACTCTCTTTGAGAGCGGGAATAACTCAGTGGTAGAGTGCGACCTTGCCAAGGTCGAAGTCGCGGGTTCAAATCCCGTTTCCCGCTCCATTTTTTTGAGTTCCATCTTCTTCCCGCTATAATCTGATTTTTCCCCATGATTTATCTTATCTCCTATCTCTTAAGTATAAGAGAGTCTGAATATTTCCAGAGTGCTTTACCCTCTCCTACCATCTTAATTTTTCTACGTTATTGACACCTGCATTTCTCCCATGCAATAAACATCAATTGGAAAATACCATGTTACTCAAAGCAACTACTCATTTTAATCAGGCAGCAGTGCCAATTTAATCAGGAGTAATAATGATGTCAGTTTCTACCTTCTCTGTCTATGATATGATCAAAAGAGATGCCGTTCTATCTCCAGATGCAACCGCCATTATTGATGGTGAAAGAGCTATCACTTTCAAGGAGTTTTTAACCCATGTCAACTCTCTTGCCTCAGCACTTGGCAGCTTCGGGGTAAAGCCTTACCAGAGTGTTGCCATCCTCTCCATGAACAGGCTGGAGTACCTTGTTCTATATGGTGCTGCTGCTGCAATTGGCGCAATAGCTGTACCGTTGAACTGGCGTCTGTCAACTGATGAACTTGCATATATTTTAAAGGATTCAGACTCCAGAGTGCTCTTTTTTGATTCAACTCATAAAGGTCATGCCTGTGCTTTGAAAGCTTCATCTGGATTTAACGGAGAGCTGGTAATATTTGATGGTCAAGGTATTACAAACAGCCATCAGGATTACGATGCAGCTTCTGGTGATATGGATTTTATGGACTATGGTGATCTTATCTCAGAAGGTGCTGCATCAGCTCTCACTTTTACCCCGTTTATTCCTGAGCCTCATGATCTCTTCGCCCTTATCTATACTGCTGCAGTTTCTGGAAAGCCAAGAGGAGCTGCTCTCTCTCACAGCAACATCATTGCCAGCAATATTCAGACCTCAATCACCATGCGCCTTGGAGCGCATGACGTATATCTGAACATGCTTCCACTCTGCCACATCACTGGCATTAACCTCTCTCTTGCCACCATGCATATGGGAGGAGCGAATGTTATGATGGAAAAATTCAATGCAAAGGAGGCTCTCTTAAGTATAGAGAGTAAAAGGGTCACCTTGATGGCAAGTTTTCCTCCGATTCTCTCTGCGCTCATGGATGAGATGGATAGGGGTAAAGTCACAGAGGATGGTAAAGGTAATGGCTCCAAAACAGTTCCATATAATATCGCATCTCTGAAAAATACAGTGGGGATAGACTCACCAGATACCATCCTTAAATTCTGTGAAAAAACATCAAGCCGGTTCTGGATACTCTATGGACAGTGTGAGACATCAGGGTTTGTAACACTCTCTGATGCTCTGGAACTTCCTGGATCTGCTGGTCGTCAGGGGTGTATATCCAATATGGCTGTTGTTGATGAGAATGATATGGTGCTCCCCTTTGGGCAGAGTGGCGAAATTGTTGCGCGCGGCCCCCTTGTCTTTCAGGGGTTCTGGAGAGGCGCAGGTTATAGAAGTGATAATCAGGTGGGGCAGTGCAGCGCTGACAGCTCTGTTAAAGGGGCAGATCGTATAAGCAGTGCAGGCAGTTATGACACTTTAACCATACGTAATGGGTGGCACCACACTGGAGATGTTGGCCATATTGACTCAAGAGGCTATCTGTGGTTTGAGGGGAGAAAGCCTGAAAAAGAGCTGATCAAACCAGGTGGAGAGAATGTCTATCCTGCTGAGGTTGAGGCTGTGATTCTGACACACCCTGATATTGAGGGGACATGTGTAATTGGCGTTCCTGATCCAAAGTTCGGAGAGGGGGTCAAGGCGGTCTGTGTCAGAAAGGGTGGATCCGATCTTTCAGCAGGGGAGCTTATTGCGTTTGTGGGTGAACGCATTGCCCGTTATAAAAAACCTGGCTATGTTGAGTTTGTTGATCTTCTGCCCAGAAAAGTGGATGGTTCAGTTGACCGGGTAAAGGTCAAGGAACTTTATGGAAGCTGATTTTTTAACATTTTATATGAGAGTCTAGGGACACACTGGTGGGTGCCCCGTAGAGACGCAAGATCTTGCGTCTCTACAACTTTCATGCTTCGTTGTGCCTTCCAGGGCATGGTGGTTATATGAAAATATGGTTGATCTAATCAAAGAGAAATATGATCTTGCCCCTTCTGACCCCGGGGTCTATCTGATGAAGGATAGCCGGGGCAGAATCATCTATGTGGGCAAGGCAAAGAATCTTAAGAAACGGCTTGCCTCATACTTTGCAAGGGGTACAGGCCATGATCCAAAGACCTCTCTGCTTGTAGACAGTATTGCTGATTTTGATATTATTATCACCTCAACCGAACATGAGGCACTTATCCTTGAAGCCACCCTGATAAAAAAACATAGGCCCAAATACAATGTTTTTCTAAAGGATGGAAAAAATTACCCCTGCTTCAGGATTGACACCCTCCAGAACTACCCTGTGCTTCAGGTGGTAAGAAATATTAAGAGTGACAGAGCCACCTATTTTGGCCCCTACTCATCAGGATACAGCGTAAAGCAGACATTAAAGCAGGTCAACCGGATATTTAAACTGAGAAAATGCAGGGATACGCAGTTCAGAAACCGCTCAAGACCCTGTATTCAGTTTCAGATCAAAGCGTGCCTCGGGCCATGCTGTAATGATGTCCCAGTTGAGAGTTACAGTAAAATTGTAAGTGACGTCACCCTTTTTCTCAAAGGGAGGGCACCAGATCTGATCAGGCAGCTCAAGCAGGAGATGGTGTATGAAGCAGAGCAGGAGCAATTTGAAAAGGCAGCCCAGATAAGAGACACCATTTCTGCAATTGAAAAGAGTCTTGAGCAGCAGATTGCTGTATCAGCAGATATGATGGACAGAGATGTTGTTGCATGTGCAGGAGAGCGAGGAAGAGCTGTTGTGACACTTCTATTTGTAAGGTCAGGGTATGTGGTTGGGACAGAGCATCACCATTTTGAGATGAACTGGAGTAGTACATCCCAGATAATAGAGGCATTTTTAAAGCAGTATTACAGGGAAGGAAGATTTATTCCGCCCCAGATACTTGTGGCAGAGGATTTTGAGGACAGAGTACTTCTTGAAGAGACTCTTGCGCTGGCAAAGGGGCAGAAAGTAAATATTCTGATGCCTGAACGGGGTGATAAGAGACGCATTGTTGAGATGGCAATTCATAATAGTCAGAGGGAGCTTGAAACATCAATATCTAGAAACAGCCAGAACAGAGAGACCCTCACAGAGCTTCAGAGGCTTCTCGGGATGGAGAACTATCCAGAACGGATTGAGTGTTTTGACAACTCTCACATTGCAGGGAGAGATCCTGTCTCCTCAATGGTGGTATTTATAAATGGAGAGCCGGAAAAGTCGATGTACCGCAAATTCATGATCAGAAACATGGTCGGTAACGACGATTACGCCTCTATGACAGAGGTGCTTACAAGGAGATTCTCCAGAAGCAGGCACAGTGTCAAAGATAAGATAGGTATGGATAAACAGCCTGCCTCTCCAGAGGATAACAACCATTCCAGTGTGGATCATAATCCTGCTCTCATGGATAACAGCTTTATGGAGTTACCAGATCTTCTGGTTGTTGATGGGGGCAGAGGACAGCTCTCAATGGCAACCGCTGTTCTATCTGAACTGGAGTTGACCTTATCTGAATCAGAAGAGCTTGAATCAGCTCGATCTGGAGCAGCACAACCTGGGTTGATGAGGCGGATCAAGGTTGTTGGTCTTGCAAAAAAGGATAGTGACAAGGGTGAGACCCATGACAAGGTCTAT
>Ga0209800_10001146_pt1 | contig 30123 bp, 26 predicted proteins | sample Higcelweek8metaG_FD_187174 | JGI IMG/M metagenome (GOLD analysis project Ga0209800, IMG submission 187174) | Freshwater pond sediment microbial communities from the University of Edinburgh, under environmental carbon perturbations - High... | ecosystem: Environmental > Aquatic > Freshwater >...
TATGAGTATCATTGACTTGAAAGCCTGGTTCCGGGCCGGAAAATACGTGCGAGAAACATTAAAACTGCTTCCGCAAATCCCAGAAGGGGTTTCTATTCAGTCCATCTCTGAGAAGGTAGCCGCTCTTAGGCGAGTTAACGAACTCGAACGTGTTATTTAATGGCGAAGGTATTGCCTTAATTGTTATAGTTGCTGTTAGCGCTTCAACCATAACTCAGGAAATGAATTTTTCCAGTCTATTTCATCGCTCCCCGACCCAGTCCCCCAAATCCGTTATAATCAGAAAAAAAACAATGACGCCCGTATTTCAGGAACATTAACTTCATTAATCGGGTTGGAGAAAGCCCTGGAGGAAAATGACCCGGAAAAAATTGACATCATTATTCAGCACATTCTTCTGTTGCATAGTATTATTTTCTCTTTTGGCGGAATTCCACTGATCTATTACGGAGATGAGCTTGGCACAATTAACGACTATTCCTATATTGAAGACATCAGCAAAGCCAATGACAGCCGGTGGGCGCACCGTCCTATAATCGACTGGGAACAAGCCATGCGTCGCAAACAACGTGGTACGGTTGAATATAAGATATTTAACGCATTAAAAAAGATGATCGCCGTTCGTAAAAAGGTTTCTGAATTTTCAGATTTTAACAACCGGAAACTGCTGGAGATCAGCAATCCCCAACTGCTGGCCTATGTTCGTTTTAATATCAAAACCCGGAAGAGTGTTTTGGTTGTGGGAAATTTTGACACACATCCTCAATATCTGAACCTGTTTGAACTTGAAACCCAGGGATTCCAGATGGGCGAACACATAAGAGACCTATACTCTGGAAATACCCCAACCCTGTTCAAGGATCAGCTGGTACTTCCCCCATACCGATTTTACTGGCTGGCCGGCAATTGAGCACCAACCAGGCTATACCCAGCCCAAAACCAAAGTTGAAATACCTATGTTGGTTACACAAACGTTCTTATAAAAAGGCGATCAGTCCCTTATCTTCTCTTTCAGTGCCCGGATAATCCCGGAGCAGACCTGGTTGGCATCCGCCACGATGGCCACATCCGCAAGTTTCATCATCATGGCATTGGGATTTTTGTTCACAGCCACAATAAAATCGGCATCCATGAGCGCGGCCGTGTGCTGGATGGCCCCGGAGACCCCGAATGAGAAGAGCACCTTGGGCCGGATATGCTTGCCGGCCTGACCTACCAGGGCTTCGTGACCCACCCATCCGGCATGGACAACAGGGCGTGTGGCCCCGACCTCGGCATTGAGCAGCCCTGCCAGCTCAAACAGTTTTTTAAATTTACCCTTGGACCCCATGCCTCTGCCGCCGGTAATTACAATTTCCGCCTTTTCAATGCCCAGGGCTTTGGCAGGCCGGTATTCCGAATGGGTGCAGCGAACTCGCTCGGTGGGCAGATCTTCGGGCAGATCCAGAGTAACCACCTCGCCCTGGGCCGTATTATCGTGGGGCAGTTCATGGAAGGTGCCGGGTCGCACCGTTGCCATCTGGGGCCGGGCTTTGGGCGTGAGTATCCGTGCAATGAGGTTGCCCCCAAAGGATGGCGCAATCTGAACAAGCAGTCCATTATCGTCTATATCAAGATCAATGCAGTCTGCGGTAAGCCCGGTGTCCAGGTGTTTTGCCACCCGGGGTGCCACTTCCTGACCAAACCGGGTGGCCCCGATCAAAATAATATCCGGATTCATCTCCCGGGCCAGCCCTATCAAAAGGTTGGTAAAGGTCTCAATGCCATAGGATTTAAGCCTTGGATGATCAATCACATAAACCCGGTCCGCACCATGGGCAATATATTCCCTGGCATATTCATCCACATCATGGCCAAAAACCACGCCGCACACCCAGCCGCCGGTCTTTCCGGCAAGCGCCCTGGCCCTTGCCAGGATCTGAAGCGTGACCCGGTTTTTAAAATAGTTGCGATAGTCCCCAAGCACCCAGATATCTTTGCCGGTTGATTTTTTTGACATGTGCGTCCTCATTCCTTTTTCAAATCTTTGCCCATGGCTGAACTGATAATTTTTCCATAATCCGTAAAGAGCTGATCCACCACGGTTTTAGCGGCGCCTTTGAGCACCCGGCTCTCTTTTTGGGTGGCAGGCGAAAACACATCCAGAATACGGGTGGGCGAATCCTCCAGGGCATTGAAATCGCTGTCCAGTTCAAGGCGATCGGCATCCACAACATCAATTTTGGGAGAGACAAAGGCCCGGGCCACGCCGGCAAGTCCTGCATAACGGGGAACAAATGCGCCCTGGTCAATGGTGACAAGGCCCGGCAGATCCATCTCCAGGGTTTCCATAAAATCATCTACCAGCCGGGTGACAATCAGCGAACGTTGGCTCAACCGGATATCCGATGCCCAGCCGATGGCCGGAAAATCCAGTTCACAGGCCAACTGAGGGCCGACCTGCGCCGTTTCACTGTCACTGGTCTGGGAACCGCACAGCACAAGACCTGTATCCGGCTTAAACATCTTTATATACCGGCCAAGAATAAAAGAGGTAAGGTTGGTATCGGCCCCGGCCATTTTTCGGTCCGTAAGCAGTACACCGTGGTCTGCACCCAGGGACACGGCCTGGTGAAGTACCTCCTCGGCCATGGGCGGCCCCATGGTCAGTGCGGTTACCCGAATCCGGCGATCCTCTGACTGCCCTGTCCTTTGCAGGCGAAGCCCGGCTTCAAGGGCAAGGCGTGAGGCCGGGTCCATCATGCCCTGGGCAAGCTCCCGTTTCAGGGTGCCGGTTTTGGCGTTCCAGGGCAGTTCGGACACCATGGGCACCTGTTTGATACATACGATGATATCAAGTGTATTATTTTCCATAGCTGCGTTTTCTTCCTTAACTGGGCCGGGTAATCAGATGCCTTGCGATAACCATCTTCTGCACTTCACTGGTGCCTTCGTAGATCTGGGTCACCTTGGCTTCCCTGAAATAACGTTCCACATCATATTCCCTGGAATATCCGTATCCGCCGTGGATCTGGACGGCCAGATCCGTCACCGTCCGTGCCGTTTCACTGCAGGAGAGCTTGGCCATGGCCGATTGGGCCCCAAAATCTCCTCCCCTGTCCTTGGCTGCGGCAGCCCGGTACAACAGCAGGCGCGATGACTCAATGGATGTGGCCATATCTGCCAGATAATTCTGAATGGTTTGAAATTTTGTCAACGGGCTGTTGAACTGCTGGCGCTCCTTGGCATAACGCAATGCTGCTTCAAATGCGGCCTGGGCAATGCCTAACGCCTGGGCCGCAATACCGATACGGCCGGTATCCAGGGCAGTCAAACCGATTTTCAGGCCCTGGCCCGGTTTGCCCAGAAGATTGGTTTGAGGTATCCGGCAGTCTTCAAAAAACAGGGAAGAGACCGGATTGGCCCGCATACCGCATAAATCCTCTATTTCACCCACACTGAATCCGGGACGCGTTTTTTCCACAATAAAGACATTGGGCCGGGAGGGTCCCTGTGAATCGGCGTTCACGGCAAACACCAGAACCACATCGCACACCCCGCCGTTGGTGACAAAAATCTTGGTGCCGTTGATGGTATATCCGTCGCCGGTCTTTGTTGCCGTGGTCTCCACGCCACCGGCATCGGAACCGGCATTGGCTTCGGTCAGGCAGAATGCACCGATATGCTTTCCTGCCGCCATGTCCGGGACAAAACGGGCGATCTGTTCCTCGGTGCCAAATCTTAAAATAGGGTATAGCCCCACGCTGTTGTGAACAGAGACGCAAAGCCCGAGTGCCGCGCACACCCGGGATAACTCCTCGATCACAATGGCATAGGAAATGGTGTCAAGACCGGCTCCGCCTAAAGACGGCGGCACCTGGAGGCCAAAATAATTCAAAGGCCCCATCTTTTCAATAATTTCAGTTGGGAAGCGCCCTTCCCTGTCCAGGCTTGCGGCATGGGGTCCGATCTCATTTTCAGCAAATTCCCGCACCGTTTTTCTGACCACCTGATGTTTCATACAGGGGTTAAAATCCATAGCATCACGCCTTTTATCTTCTTAAGGGGAAATAACCCGTAAAAGTAATATAATTCCATAGGTAGGACAGGACTATACCCCATCTGGGCACATTTTCAAGTTTTTAAAAATGAACGCAGCGCAAAAGAAAAAATGCCCTTGGTCATATTTTAGGCCATCCGAATTTTTGGTAGGTTGGGTTGAGGAACGAAACCCAACGCCGATAAGTTGTTGGGTTTCACTTCGTTCAAACCAACCTACGCTGTGGCCGATGTTATGCCAAGCCCGAAAAAATATTATTCGAAATTGTAATAAATAAGCGGGCCCATTCTGACACCACACCACGAAATTACACCCATTCTTTCGAATCTATCCCGCTGCCATACTTTTTTTCCATGTATTTCCGGAGTCTTTTGTAATTATTTCCAATTTTATTGTTTGTTGGCATTTTTATTGCTTTAATAAACTAATTATTATTTCCAGGCACGATGCTCCGCTTGTCGGCAACCTTTATATCTTAACGAATAGGAGAAAAAAAATGAATATATCCAACCACCCATGTTTCAATGTCAAGGTAAAAGGTGTTTGCGGACGAGTCCACCTGCCTGTTGCACCAAGATGTAATATTCAATGTAATTACTGCGATCGAAAACACGACTGTATCGATGAAACCCGTCCAGGAGTAACCGCTGCAATCCTGAAGCCGAGTCAGGCTATGACCTATCTCAAATATGTAATTGAACAAGCGAAAGACATTTCTGTCGTGGGAATTGTAGGACCGGGCGACCCCTTTGCCAATCCCGATGAAACCATGGAAACGCTTCGGTTAGTACAAAGACAATACCCCGAAATGATTCGTTGCGTGACCACAAACGGTTTGGGTATCGGCCCGTATATTGATGAGCTGGCCGCGATGAATATCAGCCATGTCACCATCTCCCTAAATGCAATTGATCCTGAAATTGGATCAAAATTGTATTCCTTTGTTCGTTACGGCAAGAGAACCCTAGGCCCCAAACCCGGCTTCGAGGTTTTGCTGGAAAAGCAGCTTGAGGCAATCATCCGCCTTAAAGAAAAGAATATCATCACCAAGGTCAACACCGTCATTATACCGGGGATCAATGATGACCATATTGAAACGGTCGCCGAAAAAATGGCCCAACTGAAGGTAGACATCCACAACTGCATCCCCTTTTACCCAAATAAGGGGTCCAATTTTGCAAATTTGCCGGAACCATCTGATTCAGCAGTGGAGAATATTCGAAAAAATGCGGAAAAATACATCCCCCAAATGTACCATTGCGAACGCTGCCGTGCAGATGCCGTAGGCCTTCTGGGGGAGCGCAATAGCCGCAAAATAATTAGAAAACTGCAGGAATGCGCCGAAATGCCGGAGATTTACGGTGATGACCGACCTTATGTGGCAGTCGCCAGCGTTGACGGCCGACTGATCAATCAACACCTCGGAAAAGCGGAAGATTTATTAATCTATGGTCAAAAAGACAATGGCGGCGTTTATTTTATCGAAGCCCGAAAGACACCCAAACCCGGCGGTGGCACACAGCGTTGGGAGGATTTAAGCAATATGCTCAGTGATTGCAGGGCATTGATGGTCACCGGACTCGGCGACAGCCCTCGCCGTATACTCAAACAAAAGAAAATCGATATTCTAGAATTGGACGGAACAATCATAGAGGCTGCCGAAGCCGTTTTCGAGGGACACAGCAGGGACTTTATGCTCCAACGAGATGTCAAGGCATGCAACAAAAAGAACCCCATGGCCGGCATGGGGAGTGGATTTTGATCCATCCATGGCATAAATATGTCAAAAGAGGTCTATAGACCCGAAAAAATATAAAGAAAAGAGGTTTAACGTGGAAACACTGAAGACAAAATATGGCGAGACAAACGGCTATCAGAATCTGGAAAAATACGCATCGGGCAATCCCGCGTCCCTGATTTTTACCGAACGATTTGAGATTAAAACACCCGTGGGGGTCATTGTGCCCCAGTATTCAGTAGATGATCATGGAAGACGGGTATTAAAACCGGTTAACTTTTATGATAATGGAAATATAAAAAAAGCTCCTCTTCAAGAGGCGGCGACCATTGAAACCAAATACGGAAAAATATCCGCGGAACTGGTCATGTTTTATAATAATGAATTATTGAAAAAACTTTTTCCCCTTAATGGCAAGCTAAGCGGTTATTGGGGAGAGAAAGACGAGTATACCCTGGCCAAAGAGCTTGAGTTAAAGCTGCCCTGTGGCACAGTTAAAGCGAAGATAATTAATATCGTCTTTTATGAAAACGGCAATATTAAAAGCATCACCTTCTGGCCGCAGGAGACTGTTGAAGCAAAAACACCCATAGGTACAATGCGTATTAGAGTTGGCATTTCATTTTATGAAGACGGTTCCATAAAATCGGCTGAACCGGCTGAGCCTTATACTGTTGAAACAAAAATTGGAAAAATATCAGCCTTTGATAATGACCCGGAAGGCATTATGGGGGATATCAACTCTTTGCAGTTTAACAACCAAGGAGAAGTAACAGCGCTAAGCACCACCCAAAATGCCATAATATTAAGAAACGAAGCAGGTGGAGAGGTCAGATATACCCCTTATCAAAAAGAGAGTCTTTGTTCCGAGAACGTAGCGGTAACCATTCCACTCCAAATTGAATTTACAAATGAAACGGTGCGTTTTAACCATAGTGCTTACGAGGAGTATAATTTGTCGGAATGCTCATTCGAAGTAATCGAATATGGGAAAAAAGCAGCAAACCCCTTTTTTATATGTAATTGTAATTAGATCCCTCACCACATTAACCGTAAGGGGATTGAGCATCCCAAGCCTTCCTAAAACCAAAAAAGGCTGCCGGGTTTCGGCAGCCTTTTTCGGAAAAGGGAAAAAAGGAAAAAAAGATGAATTTGTTCTCAATCTTAATTATAGAATAGTATATAGCAATTGATGTGCCACCATCCCAACAAACTTCGCTTAAAAAGACAACGTACTGTTTTTAATTATTATTTTACATAGAAAAATCATTCCATGGCATTTTTACACGATAGATAAATTAACCTTGAACATCTTTCAGCAGGGAAAAGTTCATTTTTTTGAACATGCACACAGCATAGTATTAAAATTAAAAACACAACACATTAATAATTAAAACAAAAACATCAATTCACGTTCTTGAATCATATTTTCAGGCCGGGTTCATTATTTTGAACACCAAGAACAATGAATCCGTTTCAACACGCAACAAGGCGGCTCTTTTACAAAAGCCGCCTTGTTTATATGATTTCCGGACAGGTACCGGCTAATACCGGTAATGATCCGACTTGAACGGGCCATTAATAGGCACACCGATATAATCAGCCTGTTCCTGGGTCAGCTTTGTCAAATTAACAGACAAATTTTTCAGGTGTAGTCTTGCCACCTCCTCGTCCAATTCCTTGGGCAGGGTATATACTTTTTTCTCCAGGTCTTCCTGGGCCAGTTTGATCTGAGCCATGGTCTGGTTTGAAAAACTGTTGCTCATGACAAAACTAGGATGCCCCGTGGCACAGCCAAGATTCACCAGGCGCCCTTCAGCCAGAACAATGACCGAACGGCCCGACGGCAGTATCCACTTGTCGACCTGGGGCTTGATCGTAATCTTTTCAGCATTCGGATGGTTATCCAGAAAACTCATCTCTATCTCACTGTCAAAGTGCCCGATGTTACATATAATGGACTCATCTTTCATCTGTGCAATATGCTCACCGGTGATGACATGATAATTACCTGTGGCGGTAACAAAAATATCTCCACGGGTTACCGCCTGGTCCATGGTGACGACCTCAAACCCCTCCATAGCAGCTTGAAGTGCGCAGATGGGATCGATTTCAGTGATGAGCACGATGGCACCATAGCCTTTCATGGAAGCAGCACATCCTTTGCCCACATCGCCGTATCCGGCAACGACCACGGTTTTGCCTGCAAGCATCACGTCTGTGGCCCGTTTGATACCATCGGCCAGGGATTCCCGGCAACCGTAAAGATTATCAAATTTGGACTTGGTCACTGAATCATTTACATTGATGGCCGGAAACAGCAACTCACCGGCGGAAGCAAGGTGGTATAACCGATGCACCCCGGTGGTGGTCTCCTCGGAGACTCCCCTGATTTTTTTGGCAATATTGGTCCAGCGCTGCTTATCCTGGTTATAACTTTCCCGCAGCCGATCCATGAGGCAGCGTTCGTCCCCGCTGTTGGTTTTCTTGTCAAGGATGGAAGGATCCGCTTCAACCTTGACCCCCTGGTGAACAAACAAGGTAGCATCCCCGCCGTCGTCCACAATCAGGTCCGGGCCGGAGCCGTCCGGCCACGTCAGCGCCTGTTCCGTACACCACCAAAATTCTTCAAGGGTTTCACCCTTCCATGCAAATACGGCAGCCGTACCCTTGTCGGCAATAGCGGCGGCTGCATGGTCCTGGGTAGAAAAAATATTGCACGTGGCCCAGCGCACATCAGCACCCAGTTCATACAGGGTGTCAATAAGCATGGCCGTTTGAATGGTCATGTGAAGGCTGCCCATTATTTTAAAGCCCTTAAGCGGTTTTTCATGGCCGTATTTTTCGCGGATGGCCATCAATCCGGGCATCTCTTTTTCGGACAGCTGCATATCTTTGTGTCCGTGTTCGGCCAGACCAATGTCCTTGACTTTATAGGGTAAAGACAAATCCAGCTTTATATATCCGTTATCTTGCTTCTGACTCATAAAAATTCCTTTTGCTGTAAATTATAACCCTGCAAGGGATCTGATCTGATCGGCTTTGACGGTTCTTTCCCAGTAAAAATCAGGGTCTTTGCGTCCAAAGTGTCCGTAGGCAGATGTTTTTCTGTAGATGGGACGAAGCAGATCAAGTTCTTTGATGATGCCGGCCGGCCGCAGGTCAAACACCTCTTGGACAATTTCACGGGCTTTGGCTTCTGAAATTTTTCCGGTTCCCATGAAATCCACCATCATGGATACAGGTTCGGCCACGCCGATGGCATAGGCAATCTGCACTTCGCATTTATCGGCAAGCCCTGCAGCAACCATATTTTTGGCCACATAGCGGCCCATATAGGAAGCGGAACGGTCAACCTTGGAAGGGTCTTTTCCTGAAAAACAGCCGCCGCCGTGGCTACCCTGGCCACCATAAGTGTCCACGATGATTTTACGTCCCGTCACACCACAGTCGCCCATGGGCCCCCCCACAACAAAACGGCCGGTGGGGTTGATGAAAAATCGGGTGTCACCGTCCATCATCTCTGCAGGAATTACCTTTTTAATAACCTCTTTAATTACAGCGACCTTAAGATCGTCATAGGAAATATCCGGTGAGTGCTGGGTCGAGACAACCACCGTGTCAACCCGTTTGGGCACACCGTCCACATATTCGATTGTTACCTGAGATTTTCCGTCGGGACGCAGAAAGTCAAGGGCGCCATTCTTCCGGACCTGTGCCAACCGCCTGGTCAGCTTATGGGCATAGATAATGGGCATGGGCATCAATTCTTCGGTCTCATTGGTGGCAAAACCGAACATCAGGCCCTGGTCGCCGGCACCCTGCTCCTTGTAAAGCCCGTCACCCTCATTTACCCCCTGGGCAATGTCGGGGCTCTGCTGGTCAATGCTGGTGATCACAGAACATGTCTGCCAGTCAAACCCCATGCTGGAGGAGTTATAACCAATCTCTTTGATGGTGGCCCTGACCACTTCGGGAATGTCCACATAGCACTCGGTCGTAATTTCACCGGCAACCATGGCAAGCCCTGTTGTCACAAGTGTCTCACAGGCCACACGGCATTTTTTATCTTCGGCCATGATGGCATCAAGAATGCTGTCCGAGATGGCATCTGCCACCTTGTCAGGATGGCCTTCGGTCACAGACTCGGATGTAAACAGAAAAGATTTGTTTGCTGACATGATATCTCCTTACGCTTAATATGGGGGGGGGTAATTTATTTATGCATGCGTGTTGGTATATAAAATTTCCCCGCTCCGGCGCTGCAAAATTGAAATTTTAAATATAGCAAAGCCAATGCGGGAAACATAAAAAGTTTTATATTAATGACACTTATCATTATCTTTGTCAATGGCATATAAATATGCATCAATATATCTTTATATTTGCATAAATATTACAAACACCTTGACAAGCGGGCCCGACTTTTTGATGATAACCGTCATTTTTAAAATAATTATATATAAAACTGGAGATAGATTATGCCTTCCAATACCATCACCGGAATCGGCTCTGCCTTAGTGGATGTCCTTATCAACGAGACCGATGAATTCTTACACAAACTTAACAAAGAAAAAGGCGGAATGACCTATGTAACGTCTGCTGAACAGCAGGACATCATATCAGCTTCCTCCCAGATACCGGTGATTGTACCCGGAGGAGCTGCCTGCAATACCATCCTGGGCGTGGGCAACCTCGGCGGTACAGCCAGGTTTATCGGGGCCCGGGGCGAAGATGAATACGGAGATATTTTTGAAGACAAGGTCTGGGAATGCCAGGTGGAACCCGTGCTTAGTTACTTTGACACCCCCACAGGCAAGGTGTTGTCCATTGTAACACCAGATGCCCAACGTTCCATGTTCACGGATCTTGGTGCATCAAGCCTGCTGGACCCTGCCGACGTTACCAGCCAAATGTTTTCAGACACGGCCATTGCCCTTGTGGAAGGCTATCTGCTGTTTAACCGCGACCTGATGATGGCCGCGGTCAAAGCGGCCAAAGCGGCAGGCACCCTGGTTGCCCTGGACCTGGCAAGCTTTGAGGTGGTCAATGCATCCCAAGATATTCTGCCGGATTTGGTCAAAGAATATGTGGATATCCTGATTGCCAACGAAGACGAGGCAAAGGCCTATACCGGGGAATCAGATGAAAGTGCCGCCCTTGAAAAACTATCTGTCAATGTTACATATGCTGTTCTAAAAGTGGGAAGCCGGGGCAGCTATATTTGGCATAACAACACCGTGACCCGCATTGAGCCGGTAAAAGGCAATGACCCCGTGGACACCACAGGGGCCGGAGATCTGTGGGCAGCCGGCTTTTTATACGGCATTGCCAACGGACTTTCCATTGAAAAAAGCGGCCGGTTAGGATCAATGTGCGGATACGAAGTGTGCCAGGTTATGGGGGCCCAGATTCCGGAACAGGTGTGGAAAAAAATCAGAGCAACGATAGAAGAACACCCCCCATCAAAATGACAGGGTTTGTTTACAATCTGACCCGATCCCCCGGCAGGGGATCGGGTAAAAGTTGGTTAATAAAGATCAGGCTACTTCATCTATCCAAATACGATCTTATATACCTCTCTATATTTCTTCACAAAATGAAACTCAATGCCCTCTTTAATATGTTCGGGCAGTTTCTTAAAATCACTGACACACCCCTGGGGCAGGATGATCTCTTTGATACCCACCCGCCGGGCGGCAATGATTTTTTCCTTGATTCCACCCACGGGCAGAACATCGCCCGTAAGTGTAATCTCGCCGGTCATGGCCAATGGTCTTTCAATTTCACGCCCCGACGCCAGGGACACGATGGCTGTGGCAATGGTGATGCCGGCACTTGGACCGTCCTTGGGTGTGGCCCCTTCGGGCACATGAATATGAATAAAGGCCTCATCAAAATAATTTTCACTGATGCCATAACTCTGTGATGAGGCTCGCACATGGGAAAGTGCAATGGAGGCGGACTCCTGCATCACGTCCCCAAGCTTTCCGGTCAGTTTGAACCCGGAGCCTTTTTCATGCACCTTCACCGCCTCAATGGACAACGTAGCACCTCCCATGGCAGTCCAGGCGAGGCCTGTCACAATGCCAGTACCTGTCATCTGTTTTTCAGGGCTAAATACAGGCGGTCCCAGCAGATCTTCGAGGGACTTGATGTTGATCTGGATCTTCTCCTGTTTCTCCTTTAAAATTTTGACAATGCTTTTGCGGATGATCTTGTTCAAAAGCTTTTCAAGGTTACGGACCCCAGCTTCCCGTGCATACCCTTCAATGAGATGCCGAATGGTGGGTTCGGTGATGGTGATGGTGGAGGCACTGAGCTTATTGCGTTTCAAAAGCTTGGGCCACAGATGCTTCCTTGCGATCTCCAACTTCTCGGAACTGATATACCCGCTCAAATTAATACGGTCCATACGGTCCAGCAAGGGAGGCGGGATGGTGTCCAGGGTGTTGGCCGTGCAGATGAACAGCACCTTGGACAGATCAATGCGAAGATCAAGATAATGATCCAAAAATGCTGAATTCTGTTCGGGATCCAGCACTTCCAGCAATGCCGAAGCAGGATCTCCCTGGTAGGATGCGCCTATTTTATCCACCTCATCAAGCATAATCACAGGGTTGGCTACGGCCGTATCTTTCAAAGCCTGGACCATTTTGCCGGGCAAAGCCCCCACATAGGTGCGCCGATGTCCCTTGATCTCGGCCTCGTCACGCATCCCCCCTAAAGAAAACCGATAAAACTTTCGGCCCAGGGCTTCGGCAATGGACTTTCCAATGGAGGTTTTTCCCACACCGGGCGGTCCCACAAACAAAATGATGGACCCTGAAATATCCTTTTTATACACGCCTGCGGCAAAAAACTCGATGATCCGCTCCTTAACATCGGAGAGCCCGGAATGATCCCGGTCAAGTACTTTTTCGGCCCGCTCTATATCAATATTATCTTCGGAATATACCCCCCAGGGAAAAGAGGTGACCCAGTCCAGATAATTACGGGTCACCCCGTATTCCGAAGACCCGGTTTCCAGCACAGAGAGCTTTTCAATTTCCTCGGCAAAGCGTTTGATCACATGTTCCGGCGGGTCAAGTTTTTCAAACCGCTCCTTGAACTTATCCACATCAGAGGTTTTATCATCCTTTTGAATGCCAAGCTCCTTCTGAATGGCCTTAAGCTGCTCTCTGAGAAAAAACTTGCGCTTGTTGTCATCGACCTTGGTATTGATGTCCTTTTGGATTTTTGTCTGCAGTTTGGCAATTTCAATCTCCTTTTGCAGAAGCATCATGACCTTTTTCATCCGGTCCAAAATGGATTCGGTTTCAAGAATATCCTGCAGATCATCCCCGGACGCCGTGGTAATGCCGGCCGCAAAATCGGTCAAAGGCGAAGGCTGGTCCGGTGAAAAATGATTCAGGTATTGTTTGAGTTCTTCGGAATACAAAGGATTCAAGGACAAAAGCTGCCTAATATTTGAAATAATAGAAATGGCATAGGCCTTGACCGTATCCTCATCGTCCTTGGATTCAGGGAAATATTCCACTTCCGCCACAAAGGGGGGCTTATCGGACAAAAATTTTTTAATTTTAAATCGCTCCAGGCCCTGGGCAATGAACTGCAGATTGTCCGCCACTTCCTGGACATTGAGCATGCGCACAACGCATCCGATCTTGGGAAAATCCTCTTTATATACGTACCCTCCCTTGACTTCACTGAAATAGCACAACCCTAAAAGCCCCTGGTTCTCCTTGGCTGATTTGGCCAATGTCTCTTCCCATCGCTTCTTGCTGACAACTAAAGGCTGGACCTGAGCCGGCAGGTGGGGACGTCCGCTTATGGGCACAAGATACAAAAATTTAGGCTTGCTACTCTGGGTAACCAGCTCACCTTTATTTTCATTTTCCTCTTCCTCTTCTGTTACAATCTCAGGCGTTATGGGTGTGGGATCATCGCTCATAAATTACCTCTATAATTAAAAGTTATTGATTACGGGTAAAAGCTGCAACAACATGTTCTATCATAGTATAATCAGATTTTACGGTCTGACAACACTTTAGGCTTACTCTGCAAAATGTAAGACTCTGCCTAATTTTTTTTTAAACTTTCAAAAAATATATTGATAAACTTATCAAGACGCTTCATTATAAGAAATGCTAAATTTCAACCGGAGGAAGATGAATGACAAAAGCAATTGACCTGTCCGAAAGCCTGGAAGACTACCTTGAAACCATACTTGAACTTCAAACGACCAATACGGTTGCCCGGTCAAAGGATATTGCCGAACGGCTTGACATCAAGCGCGGATCCGTCACCGGGATGCTCAAAAAACTGGCAGCCCAGGAACTGATCAATTATGAACCCTACGGCTATGTAACCCTGACACCCAAAGGTGAAAAAATAGCAAAAGAAATTGAAAAACGTCATATTATGTTAAAAGATTTTCTGATCCGTTTTGTCGGCGTGGAGGAACAAAAGGCTGATGACACTGCGTGCCGCATGGAGCATGCCATGGACACATCCACCTTTAAAAAATTCCAGGCCTTTATTCAAACCATGGACGACGGCCCCCACCGGGAAGACGATTAGTTTTAGGGTACATCCTGATCGCCTGTCACAAACAAGGTTAATTCACGGATCACCACATACAGGGCCGGTACAAAAATAAGTGTCAACGCCGTGGCTGCAACCAGACAAAAACTCAAACTCACGGCCATAGGGATAAGAAACTTGGCCTGGAAGCTTGTTTCCGTTAAAAGCGGGGCAAGGCCTGCCACCGTGGTGAAGGAAGTCAAAATCACAGGGCGGAACCGGGTTTCACCGGACTTGACCACAGCCTCAAACACCTTTGTCCCCTTAGCAACTTCAACATTTATAAAATCAATGAGGATCAGGGAATCGTTAACCACAATACCGGACAAGGCCACAATTCCGAAAATCGAAATCATGGTAATATCCAGACCCATTACAAAATGTCCCACAACCGCCCCGATCAGGCCAAAGGGGATAGCGGTCATAATAATCAATGGCTGGTTGTAGGAGCGAAACTGGCTTGCTAAAAGCAGAAAGATAATCATGATTGCCACAACAAATCCTTTGATCAGGCTTTCCATGGACTCTTTGCTGCGCTTGGCCTGGCCTTCAAGGTCATAGGCAATCCCGGGAAAGCGCTTGATCATGTCAGGCAAAAATTTTTTACTTAAATCTTTGACAATATTCTGGGCATTGGCAGTGTCCTCATCAAGATCGGACGTCACGGTGATCACCCTGTGCCTGTCCACGCGCTTAATTGTCGCGTACCCCCTCTGGGTCTCAATGCGCGCCACCTGGTTCAAGGGGATTTCACGATTGTCCTTTGTCCGGATGCGAAGCCGGTCTATACTGGCTTCGGTCTCCCGCTCCTGCTTGGAATACCGGACCATGACCTTGACATCATCTTTTCCCCGCTGGATTTTAAGAACTTCATCACCATAATATCCCTGGCGAAGCTGGGTGGCGATGTCTGCCATAGTCACGCCTAAAGATTCGGCGCCCGGTTGGATATAGATCTGTTTTTCCATCTTTCCGGGCCTGAAATCATCGGTGATGTCAAAGGTGCCCGGATAGGATGCAATCTCCTCCTTAAGGGCCTGGGCTGCCGCTTCCATTTGGGAAAGCTCACTTCCGTGCAGACGGATCTCAATGGGATTTCCTCCGGGACCGCTGCCGATAATGGTAAATGTAGACTGCTCAGTCCCCAGAATATCACCCGTGAATTCCCGCCATTTGCTTGTCACCTCCGAAGCCAGGATATCCGGACGCTTTGCAGACGGTAAAATCTCAATCCAGGCGATACCGCAATGCCCGCCCGATACCCCCTCTTTCCAGTCCCGTTGTGGTATAACCCCCACCAGGGAAAAGGTATTTACGATAAGATCTTTGTTGTCCTCAACCCGATCCCTGAAATAATCGTTGAGTTTAAAGGCCCCGGTTTCAATCTGTTTAATTGTTTTCTGGGTGGTATCAAAGGGGGTGCCCAAAGGGTAAACAATCTCCGAATACATCCAGTTGGAATCACTTTTTGGGAAAAAAGTGTACGGCACATGGCCGCCGGCAATCAGTCCTAAACTGATGATCAGACATCATAGGCCCAGTACCAGAGTAAAATACCTATTTTTGACACAATAGCGCGGTAAAGGAGATAGGAATACCCGATGCTACCCAGAAGGCAAGGCCTAAATCCAGAAACAGGGCCAGCACCACAAACACCAGGATAATCCCCTGGGTTCCGTTTTTGAGCAAAAGATCAATGCGCTCCTGAACCATGTCCGCTATATTGTACCAGTACCCAAGACGTATCCCTTTGGGCAGATCGTCCCGGGCATTATCAAGATAGGCAAGCACCCGGTTGGAGATGGCAATGGTATCCTGGGAATCGGTGCGTTTTACCACCACCATGGCAGCAGGTTGCCCGTTAAAACGGGATTGAAGGTCCAGATCCTCAAATCCGTCAAACCACCCGGGCCACATCCCCGAGCCGGACCACAGTGCCGTCAGGCCTTGTCACCAGCGGAATCTGTTCATATTCAGCACCGGTATACCGTTTGCCCTTGGCCCGGATTAAAAATTCGCCACCACTGGTTTTGATCAGCCCGCCGGGCAATTCAAGGCTTCCCGAGCCCACGGCGCGCACCACATCATCAAAAGAGAGGGAAAAGTTGCGCAAATTTTCTTCTGAAATCTCCACGGAGATCTCATACTCCCGAACCCCCATGAGTTCTGCCAGCGATATTTCATCAAAACCCACCAGATCATCCCTGATTTTCTCGGCAGTCTGTTTAAGGGTTCGTTCGGCCACATCACCGTAAACAGCCACATAAATGGCCGGCTCATTGTTTTTGATCTCAACCACCACAGGATCTTCGGCCTGGGTGGGGAAAGAGTCAATCAGGTCAATCTCTGTTCTGACTTCGTTAAGCTTGGCGGTAATGTCCGTGCCGGCATCCAGTTCCAGTACCACGCTGGCATGTCCTTCAACCGCCGTAGAATACATGGTTTTGATATTTTCAAGACTTTTGAGCTGTTCTTCAATTTTGATGCAGATACCTTCTTCCACATCCTCGGGGGAGGCACCCGGATAATCCACGGCAATACTGATCATATCCAAAGAGAACTGCGGGAACATCTCCCGCTTCATGTTCATGGCCGTAAACATCCCGGCCACAATCAGAAAGACCATGATCAGATTCACCGTAACCCGATGCTCCACCGACCATTTGCCAAGGGCCTTCATTTAGTTCTCCCCGGCCTTTTTAACGGTGATTGCCATACCGTCTAAAGCCCCGGGCAGGGGAGATTCAATGATCAGATCACCGGGGGTTAAGCCTTCTGTGATATAAACATCGTCTTCAAACCGCCGGATCACTTTGACCTTTTTAATCACGAGATGATTTGCCTTAGCCAGATACAGGGTATCCGGCGAGCGCATGAGTGTTCGTGGAATCTTAAACACATTTTCTTTTTGTTCCCCTTTGACACGGCACTTAACAAAGACACCGGGTCTGAGCAGCAGCAAAGGATCTTTAACATCCAGGCTACCAATTTCCACCGTCATGGGCATGGTCCGGGTTTTTTCGTCAATGGCGGCTTTAATTCTGACCACATGACCCGGCCACAACGGAGATCGTCCGCCTTCCAGATTGGCAATAGTTATAATCACTTGGGGCCGCCCCCCGTTTTCAAAAACAGAACCCAGCCATTGAAGTTCTTCAAGGTGAACACGGATATCCACATCCAGGGCATCTTTTTCATACATCACCCCAAGCACCTGGCCCGGATTAACATATTTCCCCGACCTGGACCTGTTTGGCCACCACAAAGCCATAAAAGCCTGCTTTAATTTCGGATTTTTCAAGCATCAGAGAAGCCGTTGCAAGTGCAGCCTGTGCCGAAGCCAAGGCTGATTTTTTCAAGGCCATCCGTGAGGGGACAAGTTCCTGGGCATTGGTGATTTTCTGCAACTGGTTTTTCGCGGACAGATACTGTTGTTCCACCTTATCCAAACTGGTTTTGGATGCAAACTGATTTTCAGCCAGCGCCCTGACCCGCTCCAGCTCCTTGGCAGCCAGTTGCAGATTAGAGCGGGCAAGCCCGGCATCTGCCTTTAAATTCGATATTTCCTGTTCAAGCAGGCGGATATCGGCCCGGGCCTGATCCACAAGGACCCGGGCATTTCTTTTATTCAAGACAAGGGTGCGCTGGTCAATGCGCAAAAGGATCTCATCTTTATGAATACTTGCACCTTCACGGAAATCAGGATGGACATAATCAATCCGGCCTGCAATCTCCATGGCCAGCTTCACACTGTTTCGGGGCATAACCGTCCCAAAGGCTTCAACGATCATATCAGCACTGCCCGATACTGCCGGAACACATAACACCTTGGGAGGCGTATTAACCATTTCCTTTTTTTGGGGTTTTTCTTTAGAAACAAATAACCACAAAGCCACGCCTGCTGCAAACAGCACAACTGCAAGCACACGCATCAGCCTAAATAAAAAAGACGGCATAGGTATTTTCCTTTGGCCAAAAGCCGACACTTGGATTTAAAGAATTATCCCGTCTATCCACTCTTTTTTGAAGATGCCCCCTTTATGGGGGGAACGGCCTGGGCCCCAGACTTGGCAACAGGCTTGACTTCAGGATCTGTGTTGGCTTCAGAGGTCTCGGCCTGTTTGGACGCAGGCTGTTTTGCAACGGCTTTGCCCCGGATTTTGGCAGTTTCCAAAGAAGAGGCGTTTTTTTTACGGTTGTTTTCGGCTTTGGGGGAGACGCCCCTTAAAATGGGCATCACCTCATCGCGTTTTTCAGCCAACAAAAGGGAGATTTCTTCTTTGCGGGTTTCATCAAGAACGATATCGGAATTTTCAAGAAAATCAAACAAATTGTCGGCAATATCTAGCATCTTGTCATAGTCGTCTGCTTCTTTTTTTGTCGCGAATGTCATCTTTTTATCTCCATCCCTGACAACAATATATTGGACAATTACAGGCATTTTTTCTCCTTGAGAATAAAATTCTTTAACAAAGGAAAGCGGTTTATTTACACTTCTCTTTCATATAAAAAAAACAGGATTGGGTAAAGTTATTTTACTTTTGCCAGGGCAATCGGTTATGTTAAAACACATTTCACCAACAGTATGCATTGATTTCCAAATAACAAAAAAATTACCCAATAATTGGATAAAAAAGTATCGAAGACCACTCCCCCCTCACCCGCAGAAAATCATAACATCCTGTATAGAAATATTTTTCAATCATGGTACTTATATTGCATTTAGAACTATTTTAAGAATAAAAAATTTGAGATTTAAGCCAGGAGGTTAAAGAGGTCTCATGGAAATAACAAAAGAGCAAGTTGACCATATCTTTAAACAGTCCAAAAGCACGGAAGAAGCCTTGATTGCCCTTTATAAACTTATTCTGCCAGACTGGGAACAAATCAAAACATCAAAAGGTTTTCCGCTGATCGGTAAAGACGGTTGGCTGTATATCTGCGAATGTTTTATCAGATTAAGCAAACCTAAAGATAACGGTTTCCCGGGATTATGGCTTAACAACGGTTTTGACAGTAGCGATTATCTGCCAATGTGGACGGTTGATTTAAACCATTTTTATCCGACTTATTAAAACGAACCAGAGATGCATAAATCTCCTCTATCCGCCCTTTTGTCAACAAAAAAAATGCGTTTTTTTTGTAAGAATGGCTGGGTAAGGTACTCAGATCTTTAAAGGCTTGTTGTGGGCTATGCCTGTCAGTTGATATGTCAGGTCAGCCCATGGCTGTTTATATGAAAGTTATGAGTATTGAGTATTGAGATTTAAAACAAGCTGTTTTCTCAATACTCAATACTCACATCTTTCATTGTTTGTTGTGTCCGTAAGGACATGGTCGTTATAAAAAATTGCATTAAATTTGCTTTTCAAAAACCTAACCGGACATCACTGACACAGGCCCTCACACAGAAAGTCTTTAAAAAACAAAAAAGCTTCCAACGAAAAACCGCTGAAAGCCTTATTGCTGTAGTGGTGGGCCATCGGGGAATCGAACCCAGGACCTACTGATTAAGAGTCAGTTGCTCTACCAATTGAGCTAATGGCCCATCAAATTAACACCGAACAGTACCCAAAACCACCGTCATTGTCAATGTTTTTTTTGATCATATGCCTTATCCTATTGCCCGAAACCTCTAAATTTTGACGAGTACTGATCAAGCGCCTGCGCTCCATTAAAATTCATACAAGGGGCCGGGTCTTACGGGTCTTATGAGTTGTGGGAAATAATCCAAACTAAAATGGTCTTGGGTGTGGGGGAATAGTGTGGGGGGAACGGATTTTTCAGACACTAAAAAAGGGGCTGGATTTTCATCCTAACCCCTTGATTTTATTTTGGAGGCGGCTCCCGGATTTGAACCGGGGAATAACGGCTTTGCAGGCCGGCGCCTTACTTTTCCGCAAAGACTTCTTTCTAAAAAAACTTTACGCTTAACATATACATAACCTTGCTTTCCCCAAAAAGCAACAATTATTTTAGTTAAGTGCAGATTTTGTAACTTTCCAACAAGTTCAGGTAAACATTGCTTTTTATTTTATTTCAGCATGTCAGCCTCTGTCAAAACAACCTATTTATAGGTGTTTGGGGTTGATAATAACTTAACATAAAATCACAACAACCTGGATTTATACGTATTTAGCATAGGATTTGCATTTGTTGGATGAAGTTACCAATTTTTAATTTGGGAGGAATCTAATTGAAACAGATCAGAAAAGTTGATGAAGCGTGGGAATTTTATAATGAATTTATTTTAGGGTCATTCTCAAAGAGAAGTCAAACCACAGAGACAGGCAGATGGGAAAACCATATTTCCCCCATGGTTGGGGAAAAAATCATAAATGAATTGACCATCGTAGATCTTCTGAAATTACGCAAATCGTTGGAATCAAAAAAACTGAGCCCTCAGACTGTTTTTCATTGCTTATCCTTACTGCGTAGAATCCTTAACCGGGTTGTCGATTATGACTACTCTGTGCAGGTGCCTAAATTCAGAAATGTGATGCCTAAATTTGACAACCGCAGGTTACGGTATCTTTCAAGACCTGAATTGGCGTCTCTTTTAAGAATTTTAAAGAAAAAATCAAAAGACTGGTTTGAAATATCATTATTTGCCGTTAATACCGGGCTGCGCCGAGGGGAAATATTAAATCTTGGTTTTGAGAACATCAACAAAAACGACCGGAATATTTGCATTTTAGACTCTAAAACGCATAAAAACAGAGTTGTTCCGTTAAATAGGACAGCTTTTAAAATAATTTCGCGTAAGAAAGATAAAAAAATATTTACCTTGTCCGCACCAAAAATTTTTGAACAGGCCGTTGAGGAATGCGGCCTGAATGATGGAATCCAAGATGCCAGGCACAAAGTTGTATTCCATACACTGCGTCACACTTTTGCAAGCTGGCTTGTCCAGGATGGGGTTAAGCTTGAGGTGGTCAGTCAGTTGCTTGGCCACAGCAGTATTAATATCACAATGCGGTATGCTCATTTAGCACCTTCCCAGGCGAAATCCGCCGTTAATTTAATAAGTCAAAAATTCGAAGAGAAATTTGACGATTAATATTGATTTATGCAGACTTTTTATAGTTTTTTGCATCCTTTCTATAGGATAAATGCAGATTTTTGAAGAATTCTCCAAATATCTGCATTTATCTCGAATATTCTGTACAAATCTTCGAGGGTAGGAGGGCAGGACATGTAAAGTAGGCCCACTTTTCAAGGTGGTCAACTTTACGTCCTGCCTTATTCGCTTCACTCAACGGGCCTTATTCGCTATGCTCAACGGTGATTTTTTAAGATGTAACGGGACCATAACCGATAATGGCTGCAGTTAGGATTCAAGACCATCAAAAATGGCGGCGGTGTTTGCCGGAAGGTAAGAAGCATGAAAAATACTTTTTGAATCATCGCCATAAACGGGAAAGGCTTAGTTCGTGATCAGCCCCCCACCAACTGGAGAGATGCCACCGGTGATCCATGCGACATCTTAAGATGCAGATGTCCCAAAAAAAATCAGGGTCAAAAAATAGGGTGTTCCCGGACATTTAGGAATGAGTCTTAAATAACTTGCCCATTTCAAAACAGGTGACCATTGTAGGTCGTACGTTTGAAAATTCTATTGGGCATCTTATTTCGTGCTCATTCCTTAGGAAAAATATCGGTCAGAGAGCTATGTCAAGTATTTTCCGGAAAATACTTGACATATAAACATCAACGCCCTATCATTTTTTGCAAATTCAGATGATCAGGTAAAGATATGAAAGTATCAAAGAAAATAAAAGAAGCCATAAAAAAGTTACCGGTTGGCACAACCTTCAAATATCAGGAACTTAATATCTCAAATGATGAGTATTGTGCTGCTGCCAAAGCAATTGAAAGGCTTATTTCAGAACAACAAATCAGACGGATATCGACCGGCATTTTTTACAAACCTAAAAAAACAGCATTTGGTGAATTGAAGCCTGGAGAAGAGGATTTGCTCCGTCCCTATCTGTTTATTGGAACTAATCGGATTGCTTATATAACAGGCATCGCGTTGTATAATAGAATGGGACTTACTACCCAAATACCTAAAGATATAAAGGTCGCAAGCAAAGCTAAAGAGGTTAGAACTAAGATAGGGAATATAAACGTCAGACGCGTTAAAAGCTATGTTGACGTAACCAATGAGAACTACCACTTGCTGGAAATACTTGATGCACTGAAAGATTTTAAACTAATTCCGGATTTGAATAAAAAGTCCGCAATTGATTTATTGATTAATACCATAATATCACTAACAAAAAGTGAGCTTTCCAGCCTTGTACAATATGGGAACGAATATCCACCGCGTGCCAGGGCCTTTTTAGGGGCGATATTGGAAAAAAACAATAGGGATATTGATCTTGCCCAGTTGAAACAGAGCCTGAATCCATTGACGGAATACAAATTGGGAATAACACCGGATATACTGTCAACTGCAGAAAAATGGAATATCAAATAAATTGGTGAACCTTCACCAAAACAAGGCCTTTTTTAAAGATGCGGTTATAGCCGCTTCCCAGAGATTTGGAATCCCGGAAATCTATATAGAAAAAGATTATTGGGTCACATTGGCATTGAAAGAAATATTTCATTCGGACATAGCCAATCAAATCGTTTTTAAAGGGGGGACCTGCCTTTCAAAGTGTCATCAACTTATTCAAAGATTTTCCGAGGATATTGATTTGGTTGTTTTTCGAAATAAAGGGGAAAATGACAACCAGTTAAAAAAGAAAATTCGACGTATCACCAAGATCGTTGACGGTGTATTACCCGAAATCATTGTTGAAGGTATAACCAATAAGAAAGGTAACATCAGAAAAACGGTTCATCGATTTGACAGGTTCTTTGACGGAAGCTTCGGTCAGGCCAGGGAACAATTGATACTTGAGGCGACATGGTTAGGGAATTATGAACCTTTTACAATTGAAAATGTTGGCAGCTATATCCAGGATCTCATGCAAGTGGCAGGACAGAAGGCGTTAATCAAAAAATATAACCTTCAGTCATTTAAAGTCCAGGCCTTAAGCGTTGAACGAACATTTTGTGAAAAAATATTGAGTCTGGTCCGATTTTCACGTGTGGAGGACCCTTTTGGGGCCTTATCAAATAAAATCAGACATATATATGATCTTGATCAAATATTGAATAATGGATCAATCAACACATTTTTTAAAACAGAAGATTTTTCAGAAATGCTGCAAAAGGTTGGAGAAGACGATTTTATCAGTTATAAAAACAATAATGCATGGCTGAAGGAACATCCTTGTTCAGCAATCATTTTTGAAACTCCGGAAATAGTCTGGAACAATATTCGAAATACTTATAAGAGCATATTTAAAGACTTGGTCATTGGTGATTTGCCCGATGAAAATCATTTAATTGAGACCCTTCAAAGAATTCAAAATAGAATGCAAACGATCGACTGGAGGATTTGATTAAACAAAAATATGCTGCGGTTGCGCCGCAAATGTTGGCCTTGATAATCGTTGCGGCCAATTTTGATTATCAAATCATGATTAGCCAAAGACAGAAGGAGGGCTATGATAATATTGGGTGCCGGTTTTTTACTTTTCGGTGGATTGGTGGTCAGAACTATTAATAATAGTCCGGGGTTCTGAATCCAATATTGGTGGGATTTTGTTTTTGACATAGTCCACAGTGTGAAATTTAAGCTGTCCCCCCACAATGCGTCTAATATCGAAACTGGGTTTCCGATATACCCGGGCGAGCCTGTGCAGACAAAGCCAACGGCTCGCCTTTTGGACCAAATGATAATAGAACTTGATGTTTTCATTTCATCTATATAGTTTTAACCTTGTTTAACCTAATGTAGCCGGATTCTGCCCATGTGGGATGCCGTCCGGTTAAACAACTTGACGGGCCGCCATACATTTTAAAATGGCACAACCCTCAAAGAATGATGGAGTCGAAAATGGAAGACAGATGGTTGTCTGTAGATGAAATTGGAGACTATCTCGGGATCAAGCGAGATACCGTCTATAAGTGGATAAGCGAAAAAGGCATGCCTGCCCACAAAGTCGGTCGTCTTTGGAAATTCAAGAAAGATGAAGTAGACCAATGGGTTCGAACAGGTGGCGCGGCCCAACAAATTGACAAATCAACTGAGGATAAGTAACAGATATGCAGCGAGCTACACATCATAATCAGATTATTTCATTCATCTGGAATGTTGCAAACAAATTACGTGGACCGTATCGCCCGCCGCAATATAGACGCGTCATGCTGCCCATGATCGTCCTTAGACGTTTTGATCTGGTTTTGGCAGAAAACAAGGAACAGGTTCTTGCTGAAAAGAAAAGGCTGGAGGCAAAAGGTATAACCGGACCGGCATTGGAAAAAGCATTATCCCGCATAGCCGCTGCCGACCGCAAGCAGGAGCTGTTTAACACGAGTGGCTTCACCTTTGATAAATTGCTTGGTGATGCGCCGAATATTGCCGGGAACCTCATCGCCTATATTCAAGGTTTTTCGCCTCGCGCCAGAGATATTTTTGACAAGTTTGAATTTGAGGCGGAAATATCAAAACTTGATGAGGCAAATCGTCTTTTTCTGATTGTCAAAGAGTTCTGCTCGTCTGAAATTAACCTTTCCACCCATGCCATCAGCAATCTTCAGATGGGCTACCTGTTTGAGGAACTGGTAAGAAAATTCAATGAGCAGGCCAATGAAGAGGCAGGAGATCACTTTACGCCACGCGAAGTTATCAATCTGATGGTTCAGCTTCTTTTCACCGGAGAAGAAGGCATCTATGAAAAAGGTATTTATCGAAGTGTCTATGATCCCACTGCCGGAACAGGAGGTATGCTTTCGGAATCAGAAAAATTCATATGCGGTGATGGGCAGACGACCGGCCTGAACCCGGATGCAAACATTGAATTGTTCGGCCAGGAGTATAATCCAGAGTCCTATGCGATCTGCTGTTCTGATCTGCTCATTAAAGATGAACCCATCAGCAACCTGATTTATGGCGATACGCTTGGCATTAAAGACGCTAAAAACAAAAATAACGGCTTTGTCCCCAATGACGGGCATCCCGACAAAAAGTTCCATTACATGCTGGCAAACCCTCCCTTTGGTGTTGAGTGGAAACCGGAAGAGGATTTTGTCAAAGAGGAATACAAAAACCTTGGCTTTTCAGGGCGTTTTGGTGCCGGATTGCCCCGCATCAATGACGGCTCACTGCTCTTTCTGCAGCACATGATATCCAAAATGCATCACCCGCCCCAGGTGGGGGGTGATGGTTCAAAGATCGGTATCGTATTCAACGGCTCGCCTTTGTTTACCGGGGATGCAGGGAGCGGGGAATCCAATATCCGGCGCTGGATTATTGAAAACGATATGCTTGATGCCATTGTCGCTCTTCCCGACCAGATGTTCTACAACACCGGGATTTACACCTATGTGTGGCTGGTGACCAATAAAAAACAGAAACACCGAAAAGGGAAAATCCATCTGATAGACGGCACCCGCCATTTCAAAAAAATGGATAAAAGCCTGGGCAACAAACGCAATGAAATGTCGCCCGATCACATTGCCGAAATTGTCCGGCTCTACGCTGAAAACGACCATGATGCCCAAAGCACGGTCATTATTGACGGCAAACCGCAGCAGCGCACGTGCAGTAAAATTTTTGACAACCGGGAATTCGGCTTTCTGAAAATGACAGTGGAGCGGCCTTTGCGTCTGAATTTCCAGTGCAGTGCTGATCGTATCGACAGGCTTTCCGATCAGCGTGCTTTTACAAATCTGGCCACGAGCCAAAAGCGAAAAGATGCGGCTAAGCAAAAGGAAGAAATTGCAGCAGGACAAAAACTGCAGGCAGAGATTAAAGCCGTATTGGACGGTCTGGATAAAACGATCCTTTATCGCAACCGGGACATCTTTCTGAAGACATTGAACGGTGCTTTGAAAAAAGCAGACCTTAAAATTGCCGCTCCTGTTAAAAAAGCCATCCTGGCCGCTCTTTCAGAGCGTGATCCCGAGGCCGACATCTGCACCGACAGCAAAGGAAACCCGGAGCCGGATTCTGAATTGCGTGATACAGAGCTGGTACCATTGCCTTCCGATATCGAACTGCCGTTGCCTTTGGGCTACGATAACGAAACCGATCATGACAAGCTGCTTGATCTGGTGCAAGATCATTGCGAGACCTACCTGCAGGCGGAAGTACTCCCCCATGTTCCGGATGCGTGGATTGACCACAACAAGACCAAAGTCGGCTATGAGATTCCGCTGACCCGACAATTCTACGTTTACCAGCCGCCAAGACCTCTTGAAGCGATTGCCGGAGAGATCAGTCAGCTGGAAAAAGAGATTATTTCCATGCTCAGTGAGGTGCTGTAATGAGTATAAAATTACAAGAATCGGAACTGATCAGCATGCTGTCGGAATTACGGAAATTGCCAACAGAAACTGAATGGCTGGAATTAAAACACAACAATGAAGACCCTCAGGAAATAGGCGAATACCTTTCTGCACTGGCTAATGGAGCCGCCCTAAACGGTAAGGTCCACGCCTATATGGTATGGGGGGTGGATGATTCCAGCCACGACATCATTGGAACCTCATTTAACCCTGGTATAGCCAAGATAGGCAATGAAGAGCTGGAGAGCTGGTTGCTGCGACTGCTTTCACCCAAGATCAATTTTCATTTTTATTCCTTTGTTCACGACGGAAAACCAATGGTGCTCCTGGAGATAGGGGCTGCCTTCAGACATCCGGTTCAATTTAAAAACATCGAATATATCCGTATTGGCTCTTACAAGAAAAAGCTTAAAGATTATCCTGAGAAAGAGCGCGAGCTGTGGCGGGTCTTCGATCGTATTCCATTTGAAAAGGAGGTCGCAGCTGAAAACATTGCCACAGAAGATGTGCTGAGATTGCTGGACTATCCAGCATATTTTGACTTGCTTTCACTTCCCCTGCCAGAAGGACGAGACGGAATTTTAGATGCCCTTGCCGCAGAAGAAATGATCCGCAAGGGCAATGGCGGGAAATGGCATGTTACGAATCTGGGAGCGGTTCTTTTAGCGCGCAGATTGTCTGATTTTCACACCCTCAGGCGCAAAGCCGTCCGCGTTATTCTCTACAAAGGGGAAACCCGGGTCGAAACCATTCGAGAACAGGAAGGCGGAAAAGGGTATGCAGTCGGTTTTGAGGAATTGATTGAATATGTAAAAAACCTGCTTCCAAGTAATGAAGTGATCGGACAGGCATTGCGCAAAGAAGTCCCCATGTTTCCTGAACTGGCCATCCGCGAGATGGTCGCCAATGCCATCATTCATCAAGACTTCCATATCACCGGAACCGCTCCGCTGGTTGAGATTTTTGCCAACCGCATGGAAATTACCAATCCCGGACTACCGCTGGTTAAAACGGACCGCTTTCTGGACAGCCCGCCCAAATCCCGCAATGAAGCGCTTGCATCTTTCATGCGTCGAATTGGTGTATGTGAAGAGCGCGGCAGCGGCATTGACAAAGTGGTTTTTCAGACCGAACTTTACCAGCTTCCGGCCCCCTTGTTTGAACAAACCGAAGAACATACCCGGGCGGTACTGTTTGCTCACCGGGAATTCAGAGACATGGACAAACAGGATCGTATCCGTGCCTGCTACCTGCATGCCTGCCTGCGTTATGTTCAGCGCGATTATATGACCAACAGCACACTGCGTGAACGTTTCGGCATTGCAGAGAAAAACAGCTCCATGGCGTCCAGAGTCATTAAGGATGCACTGGAAGCCGACAGCATTGTGCCCTATGACAGCCAGGCGTCCCGAAAATTCATGAAATATCTGCCATGGTGGGCCAAATGAACCTTTTATTTGACGGTTATTTGACTGGAGAGGGGAACGCGACACACCTAACCGGACCTAAAGTATTGAAAACAAACACGTTAGACGCTTTGTCTTTATTTGACGGCTATTTGACTAAAGGGACTCAACTCCCCTTTTTTTCCTGTTTCAAACATCTAATAAGCGCAACCGTCCGGAAATGCCGGAACGTTCAAACCAAAGCCGGCCATGAGATTCCGCCGACCCGACAATTCTATGTTTACCAGCCGTCACGCCGTCTTGAAGCTATTGCCGAAGAGATCCGTCAGCTGGGAAAAGGAATTGTTTCCATGCTTAGTGAGGTGCTGTGATGCGATATAGCACTTTTGATGAAACACTGGACACTGGTGTAGACTGGATAAGGGAAGCACCGAAGCACTGGCGAATTAAACGGCTGAAGTTCTCAACTGGTTTAATCAATCAGAAAGTTTCGGCTGAAGAATCTGCATTGCCATATATCGGGCTTGAACATATTGAGTCTTGGAGTGGGAAAAGGATTGCAGGTGAAATAGCCAATAGTGAAGGATTAGCTTCAAGGTTTTCTGTCGGAGATGTCCTATTCGGAAAACTTCGACCATATTTGGCAAAGGTCCATTTGGCAGAAGAAGACGGTCTTGTCTCAAGCGAAGCATTTGTTATTAGGAACAGCACAGAGGTGTTACCTGAATTCCTGAAATATTACATGCTGTCCCCTGATTTCATTGAGATTGTAGATTCTTCAACTTTCGGAAGTAAAATGCCACGGGCGAACTGGGAATTTGTGGGGAATCTCCCTTTGCTTCTTCCCCCACCAAACGAACAGCAGACCATTGCGGCATTTCTTGATTATAAAACTGCGAAGATTGATGCGCTGATTGCCAAAAAAAAAGCGCTTCTGGATAAGCTGGCGGAAAAGCGCACCGCCCTCATCAGCCACGCCGTCACCAAAGGGCTTGATCCCAAGGTCCCCATGCGCAACTCCGGTATCGACTGGCTCGGGGAAATCCCGGCGCATTGGGAGGTGAAGCGATTAAAATTTGTTGTGTCAACTTTTGGTGGAGGGACGCCCAATACTGGAAAACATGAATACTGGAATGGAGATATTCCATGGGTCTCTCCAAAAGATATGAAGTCTGATTTAATCGGTTCCACAGAAGATTACCTGACAGAATTAGGTGTTCAGGAAAGTGCTACAAAGATAGTTTCGTCTAATTCTGTTTTAATCGTTGTTCGCTCTGGGATTCTTCGCCATACGATTCCTGTAGCCAGAAACACTACTGAAGTTGCTCTTAATCAAGACATGAAGGCATTAATTACTAAAGCATTATTGTTGCCTGGTTATTTGCATTGTTTAATCAATGGTCTTCAAAAAGGCCTATTGCCTTTGTGGAGTAAACCAGGATGCACCGTCGAAAGTATCGAAATGGGCTATATGCTTAACACCGAGATCCCCATTCCTCCAATATCTGAACAGGATCAAATCATTAGCCATGTTGAGGGGCTTTTAGGTGGTGTTGATATTCAGACAGCAAGGGTGACAGAAATAATCACCCGCCTCCAAGAATACCGCTCCGCGCTCATCACCAATGCCGTAACCGGCAAGATCGACGTGCGCAATTTTCGTCTCCCTGAAGCTGAGGAGCTTGTCAACCATGGATAGGAGAGCAAAACAGGGAGCAATTAAGGACTATAAGGTCATTAGGGTCCTTAAGGACATAAAGGTCCTTAGGACCAAGGATTTAATAATTTCCGAATATGATCTCATGCATCTCCTCTACTATCTTAGTAGTTATGCAAAAAAACAGCACTTCAAATTTTTGGAATGTTTAAAAAATATACAGATAGTGGTTGTGGACAGACTATAAATTCAGTATTCATATTCGATTATGACGATACAAACTTACTCT
>Ga0209800_10001147_pt1 | contig 30079 bp, 27 predicted proteins | sample Higcelweek8metaG_FD_187174 | JGI IMG/M metagenome (GOLD analysis project Ga0209800, IMG submission 187174) | Freshwater pond sediment microbial communities from the University of Edinburgh, under environmental carbon perturbations - High... | ecosystem: Environmental > Aquatic > Freshwater >...
CCCATTCTTCCGGCACGAGGTCGAACTCGGCCAGCTCGCGCTTCACGCGGTCGGGGTTGGCGCCTTCCTTGTCGATCTTGTTCACCGCGACCACGATGGGCACGCCTGCGGCCTTGGCGTGGTTCACGGCCTCGCGGGTCTGGTCCATGACGCCGTCGTCGGCGGCGACCACCAGCACGACGATGTCCGTCACCTGGGCGCCGCGGGCGCGCATGGTGGTGAAGGCTTCGTGGCCCGGGGTGTCGAGGAACACGACCTCGCCACGGCTGGTGGACACGTGGTACGCGCCGATGTGCTGGGTGATGCCGCCCGCCTCGCCCGAGGCGATGCTGGTCATGCGGATGGCGTCAAGCAGCGAGGTCTTGCCGTGGTCGACGTGGCCCATGATGGTGACCACCGGAGGCCGGGGCTTCAAGTCCTCGGCGGTGTCGGGCTCGCCCACCACCAGGAACTCCTGCTCGTCAAAGGAGACGTTCTCCACCTCGTGCCCGAACTCGCTGGCGAGCAGGGTGGCGGTGTCCATGTCGAGCGCCTGGTTGATGGTGGCCATGACGCCCATGGAGAACAGGGCCTTGATGATGGCCTGGGCCTTGACGCCCATCTGGTGCGCCAGGTCGGACAGCCGGATGTGCTCGTCGATGCGGATCTTGCGCTTGCCGACGGGCTTCACTTCCTCGCGCTGCTCCACGCCGCCGCGGTGCTTCTTGCCGCGCCGCGAAGACTTGAGGCGCATGGGCGACTCGCCGTCCTCGGACACCACGGGCACCGGGGCGAAGTTGGTCTTTTTCTTTGCGGCCGCGCCTGCGGCCTTGCGGCGATCCTCTTCGCTGCCGCCGCCCGGGGTGAACTCCACCACGCGATGCGGCTTTCTGCGGGCGCGGTCTTCGCCTTCCTTGGGCGGAATCACCGGCGCAATGCCGGGACCGCCAGGGCCGCCGGGACCGCCGGGGCCGCTAGGCCGCTGCTGGCCGTAGCTGCTGCCCGGAGCGCTGCTGGGCGGACGCGGGAAGCCGTAGCTGCTGCCCGGAGCGCTGCTGGGCGGACGCTGGTAGCCGCCGGGGGCTGCGGGACGCTGGCCGGGCGCGGCTGCGCCGCCGCCATAGCCGCCGCCACGGGGGCCGTCGTATGCGGGCCGCGCACCGCCGGGATGCGGGGTGTAGGGGCGCGCGCCGCCGTCGTGTCCGGCGGAGAATTCGGGACGCCTGCTCGGGGGCGGGGGCGGGGGAGTGCTGCCGGGCTCGGGCCTGGAGATGATGCGCACCTGGGGCGCGGCAGGCACGATGACCTCACGCTTGGCCTTGCGCTTCTTCTTGCCGTCCTCGTCCAGCTCGTCTGCCGGGCTGGCTTCGGCCTGGGCTGCCGGGGCCTCGGCAACGGCTTCGACCTTGGTCTCGGCCACGGGCTGCTCGGCCGGGGCCGGGGCCGAAGTCTCGGCCGCAGGCGCGGGGGCCGCTTCAGCTTCCGTCTTGGGCTTGGATACGATCCTGGCGACCTTGGGTTCAGCCTTGGCCTCAACCTTGGCCTCAACCTTGGGCGCGGCCTTGGGTTCGGTCTTGGGTTCGGCTGCGGCCTCGGGAGCCTTGGCTACGACTGCGGCGGCGGGCGCTTCAGCGGGCTTGGCTTCCGCCTTGGCCTCTGCGGCCGGGGCTTCCTGGCGGCTGATGATGCGCGCGGGCTTTTCGATGAGCTTTTCGGCGGGCTTTTCAGCGGGCATGTCGACTGCCTTGTCGGCGGGCGCGGCAACGCGGCGGGCCTTGGGGGCCTCGGCAGCGGGCTGCTCGACCTGCGCGGCAACGGCAGGGGTCTCGTCCTCGGAGGGCTTTGCCGCAGGCTTGACCGCAACGCTCTTGGCCGGTTCCCCGGCGCTCTCATCCGCTGGTGCGGGAGCTGGAGCGGCACTTTGCGCCGGTTCTCCGGGCTTGTTCTTGCGGCTGCGCACGATGACGTCGCCGACTTCACGGCGCACGACCTCGCTTTTGGCGGCGGGCTGGCCGCGCAAAGATTGACGCAGCCTTTCGGCCTCGTCGTCCTCCAGGGTGCTCATGAAGGTTTTAACCTGGATGTCCATGTCCCGCAGCTGCTGCAGGATCTCCTTGTGGCCGATGCCAAGTTCGGCCGCCAGGTCCTTCACTTTGAGCTTTGTCACCATTCATGTTCCCCTTGTTAACGCTTCTTCCGCCCGTCGCCTCGGCGGAGAAATCTCTCGCGGCATTCGGCCTGATCGCAGACGTAAAGCCCTCTGCCGGGCATCCTGCGCCGGGGGTCGGGCACAAACCCCATCCCCGTTTCCTGTTCCTCTAAGGCCTTGGCCGCCCGGACGTGCCGGAGCAGCTGGCCTTGCGGCAGGCGGCGTCTGCAGATGCAGCACATGCGCACCGGCCCGGCATCCGCTTTCGTCTGTCCGTCGCCGGACATCAATGCCGCCTATTCGGCTCCGGGAGAGTCCGGGGCCGTTTCCTCTTTTATGGGCGCAAGGCCCAGAATGTTTATTGCCGCGCGCATGTCGCGGATCTTGTCCGGGGTCATGCCGGCCACGGCCAGGAGCTGTTCCTCGGTGGCCTCCACCAACTGGGCGGTGGTCTCAAGGCCTGCGGCGAAGAAGGCCTCCATGGCCACCTCGGCCACGCTGGCCAGCTGGTCCATGCCCTTCTTGTCGGCATTGAGCTCGCCGTAGCGGCTCTCGGTAAAGATGTCGATCTTCCAGCCCAGGAGCTGCGCGGCCAGCTTCACGTTCTGGCCCTTGCGGCCGATGGCCAGGGTCAGCTGGTCGTCGGGCACCACGACCTCAAGGGTCTTCTCCTCGTCGTCGACCATGATGCGGCTGATGACGGCCGGGGACAGGGCGTTCTGGGCGTAGACGGCGATGTCCGGGCTCCAGACCACGATGTCGATGCGCTCACCCTTGAGCTCCTGCACGATGTTCTGGATGCGCGAGCCGCGGATGCCGACGCAGGCGCCCACCGGGTCCACGTCGCGGTCGCGGGAGCTGACGGCGACCTTGGCGCGCAGGCCGGAGTCGCGGGCCACGCCCATGATCTTGACGGTGGAGTCGAAAACCTCGGGCACTTCGCGGGCGAAGAGCGCGCCCATGTAGTCCGGGTGCGAGCGGGAAACCACGATCTGCGGGCCGCGCGACTCCTTCTGGACCTCGATGATGTAGGCCTGGATGCGGTCGCCGCGCTTGTAGCGTTCGCGCGGGATCTGCTCGTCCTTGGGCAGAAGGGCCTCGGTGCGGCCCAGGTTGATGATCCAGCCGGTGCGGTCGCGGCGCTGGACGATGCCGGAGATGATCTCGCCCTTGCGCTCGCGGTATTCCTCGTAGATGATCTCCTGCTCGGCGTCGCGCATGCGCTGGATGATGACCTGCTTGGCGCTCTGCGCGGCGATGCGGCCCAGATCCTCGATCTTGACCTTGAAGCCCATCTCGTCGTCGAGATTGATGTTCGGGTCGTGCTCGCGGGCTTCCTCCAGGGTGATCTCGCTCACGGGGTCGGTGATCTTGGCGACCACGACCTTGAACTGGTAGACTTGGATCTCGCCCAGTTCCTCGTTGAACTTGACCTCGATGTCCATTTGCTCGCCGTACTTGCGGGCCACGGAGGACCGCACGGCCTCTTCCAGGGTGTCGATGAGCAGGTCGCGGTCGATGCCGCGGTCCTTGCTGATCTGGTCTATGGTCTTTTTCAGTTCCGAGCTCATGGCGCTCCCTCCGGTACCGCCCGGCGCACGGCTTTGCTGCCGTTTCGCCTGGACGTGAGATTCTCTCGTCTGTTCCCGCCGCCTGCGAAGGCCCTTGCCGGGCCGCGCTCAGGTGGCGGGGGATGAAAACACGTCTGCGGCGCCAGCCCTATGCGCTGGCGCCTGGAAATTCATGCACGAGGTGGGCGGTTTTCACATGCTCCCACGCAACGCGGGTCTTTGTGCCGTCCTCATCCACCACGAGAAAGCCGGGGCCGCTCTCGGCCAGGAGCCCGCGAAAATGCCGGCGCGTGTCCTGGGCCTGGTGCAGGCGGATGTCCACTGTGCGCCCCTGGTAGGCGGCCAGCTGCTCCGGTGCGAAGAAGCGGCGCTCCAGCCCCGGGGAGGAGACCTCCAGGACGTAGGCGCCGGGCACGGCGTCCTCGGCCTCCAGCACGGTGCCTAGGTGGCGGCTGACCTTGGCGCACATGGCGATGGTCACGCCTGTGCGCGGCGCCTGCCCGCCCGACTCGCCCGACTCGCCCGACACGTCTGACACGTCTGACACGGCCGGTGCGGCTTCGATCCGGTCTTCGCCCATGGTCCCGGCCAGGGCGCCGGAGTCGGCCGCCGCTGGCGCATCAATATAGACGCGAACCACCATGCGGTTGCCCGCAGAGGCGAATTCAAGGCCCCAGAGCTCAACCCCAAGGGTGCCCACCGCCGGGCCTATGATCCCGGTGAGCCGTTCTGAAAGGGGTGTTCTCGTCATGCCTGTTCGTCTCCGTATCCCAGTTCCTGGAAATAAAAAAGTGGACCAAAAGGCCCACCATCTCTCGAGGAACCAACGAGGTTCAGGCGGTCAAATCCTTGAGGCCATGGAGCGGGTGACGAGGATCGAACTCGCAACACCGAGCTTGGGAAGCTCGTACTCTACCGTTGAGCTACACCCGCCCGCACGGCCTATCTAGTCGCGCGTTATGGTGTTGTCAACGGAAAAGCAGATACTGGCAAGCATTTCTTTGGACCGCGACAGACGGGCACTTCCGCCGGGTGCCGCCGCGTGGAGCCGGGTTTGGACGACCCGGACGGGGTATTCCTGCCGCGCAGCGTGGCGCGTAATTTGCATCATCGTGGGCAGCACAGGAGGAAACCATGCGCGAAAGCATGTACAGCGCTCTTTTCGGAGCCATGTCCAACGAGCACCGGCTCGACGTCATCGCCAATAATCTGGCGAACGTGAGCACCAACGGGTACAAGAAGGATTCCTACTCCTTCCAGGACACGTTCCAGCGCTTCGCCCATGACTATCTGGTCGACCCCAAGCCCTTCGTCCGCGACAAGGACATCTGGCCCAAGCCCTACGTCCAGGCCCGTGTCAGGCTGGGCGGCCAGTATTCCGACATGTCCCAGGGCAGCATGCAGGTCACGGGAAACTCCCTGGATCTGGCCCTGGTGGGCGAGGGCTTTTTCAAAGTGCGCACGCCCAAGGGCGACTTTCTGACGCGCAACGGCAGCTTCCAGCTCTCTTCCGAGGGCAATCTCGTCACCGAGCAGGGCTACGAGGTCCTGAGCGGCGGCAGCGCCATCAACCTCCCGCGCGACAACACGGTCCAGATCGACTCCAAGGGCGTCATCACCGTGGATGGCAACCAGATCAGCACCATCGACCTGGTGAATGTTTCCGATCCCAAGAGCGTCGAGAAGGTCGGCAAGAACATGTACCAGATCCGCAAGGGCAGCAACGCCACGGAGATCGCGCCGGAGAACCTGCAGGTCCAGCAGGGCTACCTGGAAAAGTCCAACGTGGAGATCGTGGGCGAGATGGTGAACATGATGGAGGCCCAGCGGGCCTTTGAGATCAACCAGAAGCTCATGACCACCACGGACAGCATGGAGTCACTCGTCATCAACAAGGTCGGCTCCGTCGGCTAGACGTTCATTTTCTCAGGAGGATAAAAATTATGATGCGCTCGCTTTGGACCGCCGCAACCGGCATGGTCGCCCAGCAGACACACATTGATGTGCTCTCGAACAACCTGGCCAACGTGAACACTGTCGGCTTCAAGAAAAGCCGCGCCGAGTTCGAGGACCTCATGTACCAGACCATGAGCATCGCCGGCGCCCTGAACGAGGGCGGCAACCGTCTGCCCACGGGCTTTCAGGTCGGCATGGGCGTGCGCCCGGTGACGGTGCACAAGTTCTTTTCCGAGGGCGCCCTGCAGAACACCGGCAACCAGCTGGACATCTCCATCGAGGGCCAGGGCTTCTTCCGGCTGAACCAGGACGGCAACGACGTCTACACCCGCGCGGGCAACTTCAAGCTCGACAACAACGGCCGCATCGTCAACGCCAACGGCTACCCGCTGCAGCCGGAGTTCACCATCCCCTCCGGCACCGCCAACCTGGTCATCACCGAGAAGGGCCACATCTCGGCCATGGACAAGGCGGGCACAGAGCTGGCCGGGGCAGACATCACCATCTACAACTTCGTCAACCCCGCGGGCTTAAACGCCCAGGGCCGCAACCTGTACACCGAGACGGACGGCAGCGGCGCGGCCACCTCCGGCACCCCGGGCGACACCAACTTCGGCACCCTGGCCCAGGGCTTCCTTGAAGGCTCCAACGTCGAGATGGTGGACGAGATGGTCGGCCTCATCATCGGCCAGCGCGCCTATGAGGTGAACTCCAAGGCGCTGACCACCTCGGACACCATGCTGCAGACCGCCATCAACGTGAAGCGCTAGGACCTGGAAGGGAAGGGCTCATGTACTGCGCACGAGAGCATCATCAATGGGACAACCTCCGCCAGGGCTTTTGCCCGGCGCGCACCCGCGCGGCCATTCTGGCCGCCGTGGCCCTGTCGGTCCTGTTCCTTTCCGCCAGCGCCGCCGCCGCGGACCAGGCCGATCACACCGGGCGCATCCAGGTACGCAACGCCGCCTGCGTGTCCGGGCCATCGGTCCACCTGGGCGAGATCGCCGACCCCAGCGCGGGCATGCCCGCAGACCAGTGGAAGACGCTGGCCGCCACGCCGCTGTGGGCCTCGCCGGAAAAGGCCGGGCACCAGACCGCGCTGACCCGCGAGCGCCTGCTGGCCATGCTGCGCCATTACCTTGGCGCCGAGGCCGGGTCTTATGTGCTGCCGCAGCAGCTTGTGGTGCAGCGCGGGGGCAGGGCGGTGGACGGCGCGACCCTGGTGCGCATGGGCGTTGATTTTTTGACGGAGCGCGGGGCCGGGTTGCGCGGCGAACTGGAGATCACCGACCTGCACGCGCCCGACTATGTTTTTCTGCCGCACCCCGGCGACCGGCTGAACATGACCATGAACGAAGCTGTGCGGCCCGGCCGCAACAACATGCTCTTTGAGATCGTCTCCGGCGAGGGCAAGACCACGCGCCGCTTCGCGGGCTCGGCCTTTGTGAACCTTTGGCGGCCCGTGGCCTGCGCGACCAGGCCCATCAACCGCCTGCAGCTGGTGACTCCGGACATGATCACCTTCAAGCGCAAGAACATGGCCTTCAACCAGAACGCATGGGACGGCTCCGGCGGCCCCTGGCGCGTGGCCAAGAGCGTGGGCACGGACCAGGTCATCACCGTGGAGAGCGTCGAGCCGGTGCCGGTCATCGCCAAGGGCGGCGAGGTGAAGCTCGTGTACGAGGGCACCAACATCCGCCTTTCCGTGAAGGCCGTGGCCCTGGCGGACGCAGGCATAGGCCAGACCATTCAGGTACGCAATGTGCAGAGCAACAGGAAGGTCACGGGAACCGTGCTGGACGCAGAGACCGTTCTGGTCCGCTAGCCCGTTTGACCCTATACTAGAGGATGCGACCATGAAGAAGATGCTCCTGACCCTGGCCCTCTTGTCCGTCCTGCCTGGCTGCGCTTCGGAAACCAGGCCCATGCCGGTGCCCATCCTGACGAACCCCAACGCCGTGGAGGCCGAGCCGGTGAACAACCCCGCCTCGCTCTACGAGGCCGGGCAGTCCGATTTTCTCTTTGACGACAACCGGGCCAACAAGGTGGGCGACATCGTCATGGTGCTCGTCACCGAGACCACCAACGGCAAGAACAAGTCCGACACCACGGCCCAGAAGTCCAACACCAACACGTACGGCATCACCGCCATGCCCTCCACCGGCATCTACGGCACCCTGGGCAAGGTCGTGCCGGGGGTGACGGGCGTGGGCAGCCCCTCGGTGGGCACCAGCAGCGTGAGCAATTTCGTGAGCACCGGCGAGACCAAGCAGGAGACCTCGCTGACCACCACCGTGGCCGCCCGGGTCATCCGCATGCTGCCCGGCAAGGTCATGCAGGTGGAGGGCGCGCGCCAGATCCGCATCAACGCCGAGACCCAGATTCTGGTGGTGCGCGGCCTGGTGCGCCAGCGCGACATCGACTCCAAGAACACCGTGCCGTCCTCGGCCCTGGCCGACGCCAAGATCGAGGTCTACGGACAGGGTATGCTCACCGACAAGCAGCGCGCCGGCTGGATGACCAGACTGCTCGACAACATCTGGCCGTTCTAGCCGCGCCGACACGGGAGACGAACATGATCTACGACGCACGCATCCACGACCGCCGCAAGGAACTGGCCCGCAACCTGGCCCTGATCCTGCTCTGCCTGGCCGTGCTCATCGTCGCCGGAACAGCGCCGGCCCATGCCGTGCGCCTGAAGGACATCGCCAGCTTTTCCGGCGTGCGCAACAACGAGCTCGTGGGCTACGGCCTGGTGGTCGGCCTCTCCGGCTCCGGCGACGGCACCACCAACGAGTTCACCATCCGCTCCATGACCAACATGCTGGAGAAGATGGGCGTCAGCGTGAACCCGGCCAACCTGAAGCCCAAGAACACGGCGGCGGTCATGGTCACGGCCAGGATGCCCGCCTCGTCGCGGCCCGGCTCGCCCATCGACGTCACCGTGTCCTCCGTGGGCGACGCCAAGAGCCTGCTCGGCGGCGTGCTGCTCATCACCCCCCTGCGCGGGCTGGACGGGAACGTCTACGCCGTGGCCCAGGGCTCCATGACCCTTGGCGGCTACTCGGCCGAGGGCCAGGCCGCCACGGCCCAGAAGAACATCACCACCGTGGCCCACATTCCCAACGGCGCCATCGTGGAGCGCGAGGTGCCCTTCCAGTTCAACAAGCAGGAAGGCCTGACCATCCATCTCTCCGGCACGCCGGACTTCGGCACGGCCATGCAGGTGGTCAACCGCATCAACTCCGCCGTGGGCAAGAACATGGCCAAGGCCATGGACGGGGCCACCATCCAGCTGGCCATCCCGCCGAAGTTCCAGGGCAATCTCGTGCCGCTCATGGCCTCGCTGGAGAACCTGGACATCTCACCCGACTCCCGCGCCAAGGTGGTGGTGGACGAGAAGACCGGCACCGTGGTCCTGGGCGGAAACGTGCGCCTGACCAAGGTCGCCGTGGCCCACGGCAATCTGCAGATCGTGGTGGCCGAGACCCCCAACGTGAGCCAGCCCGGAGCCTTCTCCGGCGGAACGACCCAGGTGACTCCGCAGACCGACGTCAAGGTCAAGGAGCAGAACAACCGCCTGCTGCTCATGGAGGGCGCTACCCTGCAGGAGCTGGTGGACGGCCTGAACTCCGTGGGCGCCACCCCGCGCGACCTCATCTCGGTGCTGCGCAGCCTCAAGACCGCAGGCTCCCTGCACGCGGACCTGGAGGTGCTCTAGCATGGACGTCATGAGCATGGACGCCGCCCTGGCGTCCAAGAAGGCCCAGGACAGCGAGCTTGTGCAGCTCAAGTCCCAGGTGGACCGCCTGCGCAGGGACCTGACCCCGGGCGCTTCCAAGGACAAGAAGCTGCGCGAGGCCTGCACGAACTTCGAGGCCGTGTTCATCAGCAAGCTCTGGGAGCAGATGCGCGCCACTGTGCCCAAGGGCGGCTACCTGAACTCGCCCCAGGAGGACATGTACCGGTCCATGTTCGACCGCGACTTTTCCGAAAAGATGGCCAAGGACGGCGGCATCGGCCTGGGCGACATGCTCTACAAGCAGCTCAAGGGCAGGCTGGCGAACTCGACCAAGACGGCCAAGGCCGATGGTGCGTCTTCTGTTCAGCCGGGGACGGCTGCCACGGCCCAGGCCACGACCCAGGCCACGGGCCAGGCCACGGCCGACGGTCTGGACAAGTCCACCCTCGAAGCCCGGAAGCTCAATCCCCTGAAGGTGCGGACGCAGACCGAGGCCCCGGCGCGCCCGGCCTCTGTGGCCGGGGATGTCATGCCTGACGTGGAGGCCCTGGCGACCCGCATCGAGAACGCCTACGACCGCCGGGCCCAGTCCACCGCCCAGTCCTCCGGGAGTTCTGGCGCGTCCACTGGCCGCAGACTTGCAGTCATTGGGTAAAGCACGGCCCGCAATCCTTGTCCTGGATGCAGGTTCCTGTGTAACCATCTAAAATACTAATCTTTATGCAAGGAGGAAGGCTGGCATGCTGCAACTCATCCAGGCAAATTTATCCCGCCAGGTGCGCGCGCTGGAGCTTCTTTCCTCTCTCCTGGAAGAAGAATTTGCCGCCCTCATGGAGCGTCGGCCTCAGGACGTGAGCGTCCTTGAACTTTCGGTGCAGAACCTCATGCGCCAGCTCGTGGCAGAACGCCTGCAGCTCAGGCGCTTCATCGGCGCGGCCTATCCCGGCCTGGCGCTTCTGCGCGAGGTGCTGGCGAAGCTCCCGGCCGAGTCCGCCGTGCAGATCAGCGCCGACCTGGCCGACCTGGACAAGGTCGAGCAACTCTGCGCCATGCAGGCCGACAAGAACCGCCAGCTTGCCCTGGCCCTCTTTGACCAGAGCATGCAGCTTCTGACGCACCTGCACAAGGCCATTCAGCCGAACCGCACCGACGTGTACGGCAAGCGCGGACGCTTCGCCAAGCCGCCGCAGGGGCAGGCCAGCTTTTTCAGCGGGAGGCTTTAGATGTTCGGCGCGAACTCCATCCTCGACATAGGCCGCAGCGGCCTCTTTGCCGCCCAGGCCGCCCTTTCGGTGACGGGCGAGAACATCGCCAACGTCAGCACCGTGGGGTACAGCCGCCGCACCGTCAGCTTTGAAGAGGCCTACAACATCGACTTCATGCCCGGCCAGGTCGGCACGGGCGTGTGGGCTTCCGAGATCCAGCGCCACTTCGACCAGTATGTGGAGACCCAGTACTACGACCAGGCCACCATGCGCGACCGCTGGGACACCCTGTACACACAGCTTTCGGGGGCGGAGAGCCTGTTCAACGAGTCCCGAGGCTATGGCCTGAGTTCGAGCCTGTCCACGTTCTTCGACAACTGGGAGAATCTGACCCAGCGGACCGAGGACGCGGGCAGCCGCAGCCAGGTCATCGAGGGCGCCCAGACCCTGGTCTCCACCCTGAGCCAGGCCGACTCCGATCTCATCCTGATGCAGCAGAAGGCCGACACGGCCATCACCCAGAATGTGGCCAACGTCAATGATCTGCTCAAGCAGATCGCCGACGTGAACACCCAGATCCAGATCCACGACGTGGCCGGCTCCAACAACGCCAACCAGCTGTATGACCAGCGCGGACTGCTCGTGCGCGATCTGGCGTCGTATGTCGACATCAACTACATCGACAAGGGCGGCGGAAACATCACCATCACGACCAAGGCCGGCCAGACCCTGGTGGACAACGGGTCATACTTCAACATCTCCTATGACAACGCCCAGTCCACCAAGGCGCTCATGGCCGAGTCGAATTTTGACGGCAACGTGTACTTCTCGGGCACCGACAACCTCGAGTACACCCTTGAGGTCGTCAGCCCCACGGGAACCGCTGTAGGCAACACCGCCTCCGCCGCCTCCTTCCGCGTCTCCGTGGACGGCGGAAACACCTGGCTCAAGAACGCCGACGGCACGGACAAGCTCTTCTATGCCCGGGGCGAAGACAACATGATCGCGGTGGGCAACATCAAGGTGTGGTTCGGCAAGGACGACGACTCGTCCACGATGCCGGACACCGCCTTCACCAAGGGCGACCGCTTCAACATCGTGCCCAAGAAGGCCCTGTACTGGAACCAGAACACCTCCACCAAGGAGATCATTTCTCCGGTCACCAGCCTGACGGGCACGGACCAGGCCAACCGGCTTTCCGGCGGCTCCCTGGCGGGCCTGGTCAATTTCAAGGACGACTACGTGGGCAAGTACCGCGAGCAGCTGGACGCCATCGCCGAAACCCTGGTCTGGGAGACCAACCGCCGCCACAGCCAGGGCGTCGGTCTGGAGAAGCTGACCGACGTGCAGGGCACCTATTCCGTGGTCGACGACACCCGCGCCCTGGCCAGCGGCTCCTCGGGCCTGATCTACGGCAGCAAGCTCACGAGCGGCAGCGCCAACATCTACATCTACAACCCTTCGACGGGCCTGCTCATCTCCGGCGCGGCCCTGGACTTCGACGCCTCAGCCCTGGGCCAGCAGAATTTCGATCCCGCAAAGACCACCATCAACGACGTGCGCGACGCCATCAACAACACCTTCGGCACGTACCTCACGGCCTCGGTGGTCAACCACAAGCTGTCCATCTCGGCCAAGGACGGCTACGAGTTCGCCTTTGGCACGGACACCACGGGCGTTGTGGCGGCCCTTGGCATCAACACCTTCTTCGACGGCTCCAACTGCCGCGACATTCAGGTGAACTCAAAGATCACCACCGACCAGGACAACCTCTGCACCGGGCATGTCAACGGCGCGGGCGAGGCCAACCAGGGCGACTCGACAACGGCCACGGCCATCTCCGACCTGCGCAGCACAAACGTCGACATCTCCACCATACGCCGCGGCACCGTGAGCCAGAGCGTGGTCAAGTACTACGACAGCCTGGTCGCCACCGTCGGCGCGGACACCGCCACGGTGAAGTTCAGCTATGAGTACAAGAAGACCCTGGCGAGCGATCTGGATGATCGCCAGCAGTCTGTCTCCGGCGTGAACCTGGACGAGGAAATGGCGGCGCTCATCAAGTACCAGCATGCCTACACGGCCGCGGCCAAGCTCATCACCACCGCGGACGAGATGCTGCAAACCCTGCTTTCGCTCAAGTCCTAGGGCAGGAGAACACCATGTTTCGCATTTCGCAGAACCAGCTCTACTCGCAGTATCTCAACGGCATGAACGGCTCGCTCGCGAATCTGATCGAGTCGAACCTGCAGGCCCAGACCCAGAAGCGCGTCAACAAGCCCTCGGACGACCCCACGGCCACGGCGCGCATCCTGGACCACCGCGACACCCTGCACGCCTACGACCAGTACTCGACCAATCTGGACACGGCCAAGGGCTGGCTCAGCATGAGCGATTCCACCCTGACCCAGGTCTCGACCATCATCACCCGGGCCAAGGAACTGGCCGAGCAGGCCTCCACCGGCACTCTGTCCGCCGACAACCGCCAGCAGATCAGCTACGAGGCGCGCCAGCTTTTCGACCAGCTCCTGGAGCTGAGCAACATGACCTACGAGGACAAGAGCATCTACGCCGGGCAGAAGACCGACGCCAACGCCTTCCGCGAAGTGCTCTGGATGACCACCAACGACCCCTCGTTGACCTCGGACAACAAATTCCAGATCGACGGCTTCTCCCAGCAGACCACGCTGGTGCAGTTCACCGACGCCACCGGCGCAACGGCTTCGGGCGGCTCAATCGACATGAGCGACCCGAACACCCGTGTGCGCTACAGCATCGACGGCGGCCGGACCTTCCTGACCGACGGCAGCGTGACCAAGGACCCCACCACGGGCAAGGTGCTGCTGACCCTGCCGCAGAGCGGCGCCTCCGTGACCTTCGCCCACGACGCCCAGGTGCGCGTCACCGACACGGCCGACACCAACGACTCCAAGGGTTCCTGGCTCTGGCTGCGTCCTTCCGCCGTATACCAGGGCGACGACGCCGACGCCATCAAGGTCAGCTCCATGGGCACGGGTACGCAGAACATTTCGGCCTTGGCCTCTGGCGCCTTCACCGGCAACACCCTGGTGCGCATCGACAATACCACCACGCTGAGCGGGGCCATCAACTATTCCTACAGCATGGACAACGGGCTCTCCTGGGTCACGGGGAACATCGTGGCCGCAGACTCCACCGCCAGCAACGCCATGCTCAACGTGGCCGGGGGCGGCGTGCTCACGCTCAACTCCAACGGCGGGAACGCGCTCACGGCCGGCTCCCAGTTCCTGGTCACCCCGCGCACCGCAGCCATCTCCCTGCAGGTGAACGTCAGCGAGACCGTGCGCATCAACGACGTGGGCAAGAACATCTTCGGCGGCATCTACCAGGACCCGGACCTTGTGGGCGCCAACGGCGGCGAGCGCCTGTCGCTCAACAGCAGCAACGCCTCCGCAGTGTTCACCGCCGACTCCACGAACTTCATCACCAGCAACGGCGGGGTGATCACCAAGAATCTGTTCGAGACCATGGGCAACCTGGTGGCCTTTCTGGAGACCAACACCCAGAGCGGCATCCAGCAGTGCCTGGACAGCCTCAAGGCCTCGCAGCAGCAGGTGCTGACCAGCGTGGCCAGTGTCGGCGGCCGCGAGAACAGGCTGAACATCACCGAGAACATCCTGTCGAACCTGACGCTGAACGAGAACGAGCGCATCAGCGCCGAAGAGGACATCGACATCGGCGAGCTCATGACCAAGCTCACCCAGCAGCAGACGGTCTACCAGGCCGTGCTCAAGTCCTCGTCCATGATCATGCAGATGAATCTGATGCAGTACATATAAGGCGCGTTCCGGGCTGGACTTTCCCGCAGCCCTCGGATAGCTTGCCGCTAGCCGGAGCCTTTTGGCGCGGCCCCCTGAAACGACATGCGGAGATTCGAGGAAACATGCTCATCCTCACACGGCGGCCCGGAGAGAGTCTCTACCTGGGCGAAAACATCAAGCTCAAGGTGCTGAGCATCCAGGGGAAGCAGATCAAGCTCGGGCTTGAAGTGCCGGAAGACATGACGGTGTACAGGGAAGAAGTCTACCTCAAGATCAAAGAGCAGAACAGCCTGGCCCTTGAGGCCAGTCAGCAGGATCTGCTTGCGGCGGCATCGTTATGGCAGGAAGAAGCAAAAAAATAAGCATCCGGACGAAGCTGGGCGAGCGGGAAATCGCGCGCGACAGCATCCTTTACTTCCCGCACGGGCTCATCGGCCTGGACGACAAGCGCGAGTTTGTCCTCATCCAGGTGCGCGAGAACTCCCCGTTCCTGCTCCTGCAGTGCGTCACCGACCCCGGCCTGGGCCTGCTCGTGGCCGACCCGTACCCCTTCCTGCCAGACTACAACGTCAAGCTTGAAGGACCGGAGAAGAAGACCCTGCGCGTGGAGAACATCCGGCAGATCGCGGTGCTCGTCACCGTGACCATTCCCAGGGACAACCCGGAGGCCACCACCCTGAACCTCTCCGGCCCCATCATCCTGAACACCAAGGCCCGCCTGGGCCTGCAGACCCCGCAGCTGGACGCCAAGCATCCCACGCACTTCCGCCTGGTGGACGCCCAGCGCGCCGCCCAGAAGCCCGCGCCCGAATAGCCCCGGCCCTTTTCAGGCCCTCCGCCGCGAACAAAACGCAACAATTCCCCCTGGCAGCCTTCTGCCGGGGGAGCCTTCATGCGCAACCTGCCTGCCGCCGGGATGCCCCGGCACGCTTCAGGCTATCTGATGAGGTTCAGGTCGTCCCGGATCAGGTTGGCGGCGGCCTTCTTGATGTCAGGCTTGTAGGTGCCGCTCTGCACCTGTTCCTTCAGGGTGCGGACCTTCTCGGCGCGCGTGTCGGGAGCCGTGCTGGCGGCCGCCAAGGTCGCGCCGAGCAGCCTGGCCTCGGACGACAGGGCGATCTTGTCGCCGGACTGCTGCTCCGTGGCGCTGGGCTGCCGGATTGTGGCCTGGTCCTGCTGCGCCCGCTGGTTTTCCTGCAGCCGCTTCGTGGCGTAGGGGTCCAGCCCTCCATACACATTCTTTATATCCATGACGCCTCCCCCCCCGTTTCGGGGGTATCAAAGCATGGTGCCGTCAACCCTGTCCAGGGTTATTTCCCAGAGCCTGCGCAAGATGCGCACCTTTTCCTCCGGGGCAATCTCCTCCGGCCCTGCCTCGGTTTGGCGCAGGAGCTGCACCTCGCCGCCGTCCAGGGGATAGTCGAACAACACCCGTTCACCCAAATCCTGCTCCAGATCCTCCAGCACCCCGGTGACCACCGGATTCTCCTGGCCGTTCACCAGAAGATTCTCAATGACTTCCTGGGCGATGCGTTCCACCAGTTCCCGCCTCTTGGCCTCCCGCGAGATGCTCACCTGGTCCTGCGCGCCCGACAGCACAAGCGCCCGCTTGAAGCGGGCCAGCCGCTTGGCGCTTGTGAGCTGCCTACCATAAGTACGCAGCATCAGTCGAACATTAACCGGGTGAACAACCATCTCATATACTCCTAGCTTGACACCTTTATCGTCAAGGTTGGGAAATAACTTTAGGGGTCCGGGCGAAAATAAATCATGGTTCCCTATTTTTCTCATCCCTGCGGCGTGTTGTATGTTTCTGCGGATTTGACTACTGTCGGCTCATGAACAGGCCACTCAACTCTTTTCTGGTGATGACGCGCTCCGGCGACGCTTCGGCCCTGGCCCTGGGCCAGGAGGTCTCGACCTGGCTTCTGTCGCGCGCGGCGCGGGCCACCCTGTGCGAACACCGCTCCGCGCGCGGCGCCGCCTGCCAGCTCCCGGAGGGCGGCTTTGACGCGGTGCTGGTCCTGGGCGGCGACGGCACCCTCATCGGCGTGGCCCGCGCCAGCCTGGGGCAGGGCCTGCCGCTTCTGGGGCTGAACCTCGGCCGGGTGGGCTTTTTGGCCGAACCCGCCGGGGACTGGCAACAGAGCCTCGCGGCGCTTTTGTCCGGGGCCTACGCCCTGTCCCGCCGGGTCTGCCTGGCCTACGACGTGCTCCGCCGCAGCGAGACGGTCTGCTCCGGCCTGGCCATCAACGACCTCGTGGTCAGCCGGGGCGAGCTGGCCCGGCTCATCCGTCTGCTGGTCCTGCGCGACGGCGAGCGGGTGGGGGCCATGCGCTCCGACGGGCTGATCATCTCGACGCCCACCGGCTCCACGGCCTACGGGTTTTCCGCCGGCGGCCCGCTGGTCCACCCGGAGATGGCGGCCCTGTGCCTGACGCCGGTGTGCCCCTTTCTGAACAACTTCCGGCCCGTGGTGCTGCCTGCCGACGGCGAGATCAGCGTGGTGGTGGAGGACCAGGCCGGGGAGGTGCGCCTGTCGGTGGACGGGCAGCGCTCCTTCGCCCTTGAACCGGGCGACGTGGTGCGCGCGCGCCGCGCCCCGCACGACCTGCTCCTGGCCGAGACGGACAAGACCTCCTATTTCGCCAAGCTGGCGAGCAAAGGCTTCTTTACCGAGAGGTGACCCTTGCCACTGAACTTTTCCTTTGAGACCGCCAGCGAACTCAAGTACGGCAAGGACCCGGCGCTGGACGCGCTGCTCCTGCACTTCATGACCGAGAACAGCCTGGAGCATTCCATCGACCCGGCGAAAAACGCCTCGCCGGAGCAGGTCCGCTTCATGGTCGCCCTGCAGGACGACAGCTTCTATGCCCCCTGCGGCGACTGGATGCTGCACTTCCTGCTCAAGTCCAGGCTGGTCAAGCCCCTGGCTGCGGAATACTGTGAGCAGTGGAAGCTCCTGGTGCGCCTGGTGCTGGAGCATGTGCGCGAGGCGCCGCTGCGCAAGCGGATCCTGAACCTGTGCCGCCACAAGTTCCGCATGACGCTTGGCACCCCCATCCTCATCCCCTCGCGTCTGCTCAAGCGCATGCTGACCATCTTTTTGACCCAGAGCGGCCTGGACGACCCCTTCCGCACGCTCAAGCGGCAGATGAACCGCCGCACGCGCAATTTTGTGGACAGCGCCTTCTACACCCAGCTGGTGAATGTCTGTCCGGAGGAGCGCCTGCACTGCGCGAGCATCTCCCAGCTGCGCTTCGAGCTGGACCTCTTGGAGATGGAGCGGCTCTTGTTCTTCTCCTCCTACAAGCGCTTCTGGACCGAGGACAATCCGACCACCGTCCTGGACGCCGAGGCGTTGCGCACGTCGCTTGAGCAGGTGGACTTCTCGTCCCTGCGCGGTATCTTCGACCCCGCCCGCGGACCGCTGCGCATCCTGTACCTGCCCAGGGCCAGCGGCGGCATCATCCTGGACCTCAAGGTGGTGCGCGCGCTTCTGCGCCAGGGTCACCGCGTGATCATGGCCCTGAAGGAGGGCTTCTACTTCGACAGCCCCACGGTCTGGGACCTGGAGAGCGACCCCATCCTGGCGAGCGAGTTCAAGGACGCGTTCTTCATGCAGAACAACCGCGCCAGCAAGAACGAACTCTTGCAGGCCACCCGCGAGCACCGGCTGGTGGTCATCTCCGACGGCACCCGCGAACGCTTCAATCCCTACCGCACAAGCGTCACCTTCGCCCGGGCCTGGAAGGAGTCGGACCTGGTGCTGGCCAAGGGCGAGGCCTATTACCGCCGCTTCATCAACACCAGCCACGAGTTCACCCGCGACCTGCTGGTCTTCTTCACCGACGTCCAGGGCAAGTTCCGCATGTACTTTAAGCCCAAGCCCGCCCATGTGCACAAGTTCAGCGAGGAAGCCATCCTGGCCAAGGCCGACGGCATCATCAGCCAGATGCGCCGGGCGCGCTCGGCGGGCAAGACGGTCATGTTCTACAGCGCCATCGTGGGCAGCATCCCCGGCCAGGTGAAGCTGGCCATCGAGGTGCTGAACACCTTTGTGTCCCACCTGCGCTCGCGCCTGGAGGGCACCTTCATCATCAACCCCGGCGAGTACTTTGAAGAGGGCATGGATGCCGACGACCTCATGTTCATGTGGGAGCGCGTGCAGCGCAGCGGGTTCCTGAACGTCTGGCGCTTCCAGACTGACATGGACATCGAGAAGAGCTTCGAGCTCATGGGCAAGAAGGTGCCGCCGGTCTGGGCCGGCAAGGACTCCACCTATTCCACCGGCTGCACCAAGGAGATGACCATCGCGCTCTCGGTGCAGAAGCGCCAGCCGGAGCTGCAGATCATCGGGCCCAGCCCGGAGAAGTTCCTGCGCCGCCGGGAGTACGGGGTGGGCAAGTACTGCGACGCGTCCATTGATCAATGTGGCTAGGCCAATGTGGCCAGGCCGATGTGGAAGTAACGTGCGGGCAGGGCAGGGGGCATGGCTGAGAGCTTGAGCGCGCGCCGCTCGCGAGGCGGGCCGCTGGCAAGGGCGGCCCTGGCCGTGGCCCTGGTGTTTCTGCTCCTGGGCTGCGGCGTGGGCGACTACGTGCCCTGGCCCGGCTCCACCGGCGGCGGCCGACCGGCCCCGGCGCGGCGCCCGCGCGTCTCCGCTCCTTCCGAGCCCCCGGAATACCGCCTGGCCCCGTCCCCGGTCTCGGCGGAATTCCACGCCCTGCGCGGCTCCGAGGCCGCGCTCCTGGCCGGGCGCTTGTCCCCGGCCTCCCAGTCCCTGCGCTCCTTTTCCGACCTGGCCGGGCCCCTGCGCCACAGCCTGGAATACCTTTCGCGCATGCCCCAGGACGCACCCGCCCTGGTCCAGCCCGGCGGGGCCCTGACCTGGGGCATGCTGCGCCGCAGCGCCGAGGAGCTTCTGTCCGTGCTGCCGGGTCTGGACCAGGATCCCGGCATCCTGTCCGCGCGCTTCGTCTGGTACGAGCTGGGCCCCAGCCCGCTGCTCACGGGCTACTATTCGCCGGAGATGGCGGCCAGCCCGGTGCGCGCGCCGGGCTACGAGTACCCGCTGTACGCGCCCCCGCCGGACCTCGCCGCCCGTCCCGGCAGCTATGACCGGCGTTCCGTGGACCTGGGCCGCGCGCTTGCCGGGCGCGGCCTGGAGCTGGCCTGGCTCACGAACCCGGCCGACCCCTTCCTGATGCAGACCGAGGGCGGCGGGTCCCTGCGCTTCCCGGACGGCTCGGTGCGCGGGGTGCATTTCGCCGCAGCCAACGGCCTGCCTTTCAAGGGCCTGGGCCAGATTCTTCTGGACGCCGGAGAGCTGCCCAAAGAGCGCCTGAACCGCGAGTCCATCCGCTCCTGGTGTGCGGCCAACCCCGCCCGTGCCCTGGAACTTATGGCCGCGAGCAAAAGCTACATATTCTTCCGGTTTACGGCTGCGGCCAGCGAAGGCGCCCTGGGAAAACCGTTGACGCCGCTTGTCAGTCTGGCTACAGACCCAAGTCTCCTGCCTTTGGGAGCCGTGGCGGTGCTGGCTGCGCCCATGACCGTTCCGCTTGGCCAGGGCGCCGCAGAGCCCCTGCGCGGCCTTGTGCTGGCCCAGGACTCGGGCGCGGACATCCGTGGACTCCGGCTCGACCTGTACCTGGGCAGCGGAGAACGTGCTGAACGCCTGGAAGCATCCTTACGTACGCCCGCCACATTGCACCTGCTCGTGAGCAAGAGCGCGCTGCGGGCAAGACCATGAACCAAGAGAGCTCAATGACTGATTTCACGTTTGATGACATCCGCGCGCTTACCTCGCGCGCCTTTGTGGATCAGGACCAGGCCGTGGCTCCCTGGCACCGCCAGGAACCCGCCTTTACCTCGGACATCACCGCCGCCCCGGACGCCGAGGGCTTTGCGGAGCTCGTTTTGCGCCAGCACTGGGCCAATTTTCGCCTGTGGCACGTGGAGGACCGCGCGCGCCGCAAGGACGCCGGGCCGGAGCTCATCGCGGACTGCAAGTACGCCATCGACAAGCTGAACCAGGAACGCAACGACTTGATCGAGCGCCTGGACCTGTTCCTGGTGCGCGCCATTGATCCCCTCCTGCCCGCCCAGGCCGAGGGCGCCCGCCCCCGCTGCAACACCGAGTCCCTGGGCATGGCCCTGGACCGGGGCTCCATCCTGGCGCTCAAGGCCTTCCACATGCTGGAGCAGGTGGAACGCCAGGGCGCGGGCGACGACCTCGCCAGCGAGTGCCGCCGCAAGCTTGAGGTGCTCCGGGAGCAGCGCCTTGACCTGCTGCAGGCCGTCCTGGACCTCGTGGACGACTACGCCACGGGCGGCAAGCGTCCCAAGGTGTACTACCAGTTCAAGATGTACAACGATCCGCGCCTGAACCCGGAACTCTACAGCCGCAAAGCCGGAGCGTAGGCCTGTCCATAAACGTGTCTTTTGCCCCCTGGACACCGCCACGAGTCGATTTGGCGCCAGGGCTGTGCCGCATGCGTACTCTCCCTGGCCTCAAGTCGACTCTTTCCCCGCCAGGGAAACATAATCCATCTTTTGGAAACAGGCCCAGGGGTCTGGGAAGAAGGCAAAGGAGGGCTCATGGCCAGGTATGAAACCGTCATCGGCCTTGAGGTGCACGCCCAGCTCAAGACCAGGTCCAAGATCTTCTGCTCCTGCTCCACCCAGTTCGGCGCGGACCCCAACGAGAACGTCTGCCCGGTGTGCTCCGGCATGCCCGGCGTTTTGCCCGTGCTGAACCGCAAGGTGGTGGAGTACGCCGCCAAGATGGGGCTGGCCATCGACTGCCGCATCAACCGCACGAGCATTTTCGCGCGCAAGAACTACTTCTACCCGGACCTGCCCAAGGGCTACCAGACCTCCCAGTTCGAGCAGCCCATCTGCGAACACGGGCACGTGGACATCGTCACCGCCAAGGGGCCCAAGCGCGTGGGCGTCACGCGCATCCACATGGAAGAGGACGCGGGCAAGAACATCCACTCGGCCCAGGACAACGCGAGCTACGTGGACCTGAACCGCTCCTGCGTGCCCCTGATCGAGATCGTGAGCGAGCCGGACATGCGTGGCGCCGAGGAGGCCGTGGCCTACCTCAAGGCCCTGCGCAGCATCCTGGTCTACCTCGACATCTGCGACGGCAACATGGAGGAGGGGAGTTTCCGCTGCGACGCCAACGTCAGTGTGCGGCCCTTTGGCCAGGAGGCCTTCGGCACCCGCGCGGAGCTGAAGAACCTGAACTCCTTCAAGCACGTGCAGAAGGCCATCGACTTCGAGGTGGAGCGCCAGATCGACCTCGTTGAGGACGGCGAACAGGTGGTGCAGGAGACGCGGCTGTTTGATGCCGCCAAGGGCACCACGCACTCCATGCGCAGCAAGGAGGAGGCCCACGACTACCGCTATTTCCCCTGCCCGGACCTGGTGCCCCTGGTGCTCCAGGAGTCCTGGCTCGACCAGTGGCGCGCCGAGCTGCCCGAGCTGCCCAAGGCCAGGGCCCAGCGCTTCCTCAGCCAGTACGGCCTGTCCGGCGATGCCGCCGAGGTGCTCACCGCCGAGCGCGACATGGCGGAATACTTCGAGGCTGCGGTGGCCGCCTTTGCCGAGCCGAAAAAGATCGCCAACTGGCTCATGACCGACATCCTGCGCGAGCTGAATCAGACCGGCGGCCGCGCGGCGGACTTGAAGCTGACCCCGCAGCACCTGGCGGCCCTGGTGCGCCTGGTGGAAGAGGGCGCCATCAGCGCCAAGAGCGCCAAGGACATCCTGCCCGAGCTGCTGGAAAAGGGCGGCGATCCCGAAGCCCTGGTCAAGGCCAAGGGCCTGGTCCAGATTTCGGACACCTCGGCCCTGGCCGCAGCGGTCGATTCCGTGCTGGCCGAGAACCCCAAGGAACTGGCCGAGTACCGCGCGGGCAAGACCAAGCTCATGGGCTTCTTCGTGGGCCAGATCATGCGCCGCACCAAGGGCCAGGCCAACCCGGCCGTGGTCAACCAGCTCCTGGCCGAGAAGCTCAAGTAATGCCGCCCATAAATCTTCCCCTCCATTATTTCCCTCCAACTCCCTGTGAAGGACCAACAATGACCGAGCATATCCAGTATTCCCCTGAAAAGGACGCCCTGGTCCTTTTGGATCAGCGCTATCTGCCCACGCGCGAGGAATGGTTCGTCTGCAGGAACGTGAAGGACATTTGCGAGGCCCTGGTGGTCATGGTGGTGCGCGGCGCGCCCGCCATCGGCGTCACTGCGGCCTACGGCTGCTACCTGGCCGCGCGCGAGGTCGCCAGGCAGGTCCCCGGCGTGGCCGACTGGAAAACCGCGCTGGCGGCCAAGCTGGAGCAGATCGCCAGCGCCCGGCCCACGGCGGTGAACCTGCGCTGGGCCGTGCGCCTCATGCAGGCCGAGTGGGCCAGCCGCCCGGACTTCTCCCTGGACAAGCTGTGCGTGTTCTGGCTGGCCAAGGCCAAGGTCGTGCACGCCGAGGACATCGAGACCTGCAAGGCCATCGGCGCTTCCGGCGCGGACCTCTTGCGCGACGGCGACACGGTCATGACCCATTGCAACGCCGGGGCGCTGGCCACCGCCGGGTACGGCACGGCGCTGGCGCCCATCCGCGCGGCGGTGGCGCAGGGCAAGAAGATCCAGGTCATCGCCAACGAGACCCGGCCCTTTCTGCAGGGCGCGCGGCTGACGGCCTACGAACTGCACAAGGACGGCATCCCGGTGAAGGTCGCCTGCGACAACGCCTGCGCGCTTCTGATGCAGCGCGGCCTGGTGCAGAAGGTCATCGTCGGGGCCGACCGCATCGCGGCCAACGGCGACGCGGCCAACAAGATCGGCACCTTCGGCGTGGCGCTTCTGGCGCACGAGTTCGGCATTCCGTTCTACGTGGCCGCCCCGGTGTCCACCATCGACCCCGAGACCGCCGACGGTTCGCTCATCCCCATCGAGGACCGCACCCCGCGCGAGGTGACCCACGTGGGCAACACCCAGATCACCCCGGAAGGCGTGGGGGTGTTCAACTTCGCCTTCGACGTGACCCCGGCCCGGCTCATCCATGGCATCATCACCGAGCGGGGAGTCTTGACAGCGCCCTATAAGGAGGCCATAGCCGCCTTGTTCAGATAGTTCTTTTTTGGATCAAGCCGTCCTGCGGGAGCTCGGAGAAACCGGGCTGAGAGGACCCCTTGCCTTGCGCTGTGGGGTTGACCGTTGAACCTGTCCGGGTAATGCCGACGAAGGGAATTCTGCAACGCGAGGAGCCGTCCCTTCTTAGGGACGGCTTTTCGTTTGAGGCGCGTTTTCGTGGAAACCGCAACAGTTGCAGGAGGATCAGATGATCATTGACGAAAGGATCGTGAGCGAGGCCATTGCCACAGCCTATTTCCAGAAGTTCAAGAGCTGCCTCGACCTCGACGTGGCCATCGTGGGCGGCGGGCCTTCTGGCCTCACCGCCGCCTGGAAGCTGGCCGAGGCGGGCCGCAAGGTCGGCCTGTTCGAGCGCAAGCTCTCGGTGGGCGGCGGCATGTGGGGCGGCGGCATGACCTGGAACTATATCGTGGTCCAGGAGGAGGCCAAGGGCATCCTTGAAGACGCGGGCTGCGCCCTGAGCGAGTTCAAGCCCGGCTATTTCACGGCCGACTCCGTGGCCGCCACGGCCGCCCTGGCCTACCGGGCCACCAAGGCGGGCGCGCAGGTGTTCAACTGCATGAGCGTGGAGGACGTGGTGCTGCGCGAGGTCGACGGGGTCAAGCGCGTCATGGGCCTGGTGGTGAATTCCAGCCCCGTGGAGATGGCGCGGTTGCATGTGGACCCGCTTGTGCTACACTGCAAACATGCCATAGAATGCACTGGACACGACGTGGAGATGCTGAAGACCCTGGTGCGCAAGAACGGAGTGAAGCTGAACACGCCCTCCGGCGGCATCGAGGGCGAGCAGTCCATGTGGGCCGACGTGGCCGAGGCCAACACCGTGCGCCACACGCGCGAGGTGTTCCCCGGCGTGTGGGTGGCCGGAATGGCCGCCAACGCCGCGTACGGCTCCTATCGCATGGGGCCGATTTTCGGCGGCATGCTCCTCTCCGGCGTCAAGGTCGCCGAGGAGATAATCGCCTGCCTGTAAACCTGTAGAGAAAAGCCCGCCTCCTTTGAAACCCCGAAGGGGGCGGGCATCTGGAAAACGACCATGTTGCCCATCATCGCACTTCTCGGACGCCCCAACGTTGGCAAGAGCAGCCTGTTCAACCGCCTGATCCGCAAGAACCAGGCCATCACCCACGACATGCCCGGCGTCACCCGCGACCGCATCTACGGCGAGATGGACGAAGACGGCGTGCGTCTGGCCGTGGTCGACACCGGCGGCATGCTGCCCGACTCCGCCGAAGAGGACAACGGCGGCATCGACAAGAGCGTCTTCGAGCAGGCCACCGAGGCCATGGAAGAGGCGGACATCCTGCTCTTCGTGGTGGACGGCCGCGAGGGCATCACCGGCCTGGACGAGTCCGTGAGCGAGCGCGTGCGCGCCTCGGGCAAGCCCATCCTGCTGGTGGTCAACAAGATCGACGGCCCCGAGCAGGAGGCCAAGGCCACCACGGACTTCCACGCCCTGGGCCTGGAGATCGCGCCCGTGTCCGCAGCCCATGGCTTCGGCCTGAACACCCTGCGCGCGCGCATCGCCGAACTGGCCCAGCCGCTCATCGAGGCTGCGCCCGAAGAAGGCGCGGACGCCCCGGAGCGCGGGCTCAAGATCTGCATGCTCGGCCGGCCCAACGCGGGCAAGTCGTCCATGGTCAACGCCCTTGTGGGCCAGGGGCGGCAGATCGTCAGCGACGTGGCCGGAACCACGCGCGACTCCGTGCAGATCACCTACGACATCGGCGGCAGGCGCTATGTTTTTGTGGACACGGCGGGCGTGCGCCGCAAGGCCAACATCCAGGACCATCTGGAGAAGCTCTCCGTGTACCGTGCGCTGACCAGCAGCAAGCGCGCGGACGTGACCATCCTCGTGCTCGACGCCCTGGAGGGGCTCTCCCGCCAGGACAAGCGGCTCATCGACTACCTGGCCCTTCAGCGCACGCCGTTCTTCGTGGCCGTGAACAAGATCGACCTGGTGCCCAAAACACAGCTGAAGGCCCTGCGCGAGACCTATGAGGCGGCCCTGCGCATCGCGCCGTACGTGCCCACGCTGTACGTCTCGGCCCTAACGGGCGTGGGCCTGCAGAAGGTGCTGTCCCTGGCCGAGGACATCCGGGCCGAGTGCACCATCCGCATCGGCACCGGCGCCCTGAACCGGGCCATGACCGAGGCCACCACCAGGCACATGCCCCCGGTGATCAACCGCCGCCGGGCCAAGTTCTACTACATGACCCAGGCCGACGAGGACCCGCCAACCTTCGTGTTCTTCGTCAACGACGCCGAGCTGGTGAAGCCCGCCTACGCGCGCTACCTGGAGAGCCAGCTGCGCAAGCTGCTGGGCATCCGCATGGCGCCGCTCTCGGCCGTGTTCCGCTCCAGCCACGAGAAGAAGGAGCCGGAGCGCGTCCTCAAGACCCGCACACCCAGGCTCGGCAAGTCGCGCCAGGCCATGGACGCCAAGACGGCCGCCGGCAAGAAGCACTGGGTCGACTCGCCGTCCAATCCCGGCGGCAAGCCCGGTGGAAAACCCGGGGGCAAAACCGGGGGCAAGGCCGGAACAAAATCCGCCAAGCCCGCTGCACCGCGCAAGAAGAGCTGATGCGCAAAGGCACCTTGACAGCGAACGCCGCCAGGGGGTAGAGGGTTCAACCGCGCTCGTCAGGCGCGTTCTCAAGGAGAGGTGGCCGAGTCGGCCGAAGGCGCTCGCCTGCTAAGCGGGTATGGGCCTTAAAAGCCCATCGAGGGTTCGAATCCCTCCCTCTCCGCCAGATTTCAAGGGGTTACGGCATACGCCGCAACCCCTTTTTTACGCCCGAAATCGGACTAGAAACCGAATATGTACCCCTGACCTGTACCCTTTGGCAAAAGCGCCTCGCCTCGGCCCTCCGCCTGCTCTGCGCCGTCCCGGTCCCTGCAAGGGGGCCGGGCTTTTTCGTTTGACGGCATCTTGGTCTTGTGCCATTTTTCTGGGCATATTGATTACTGTCGCGAAGGGAGTTCGAGTAATGGCGGTACAGAGCGAGCAGCGGAAACTTTGGGACAGGATCGTGGCCAAGGCCTGGGCGGACGAGGACTACAAGAAGCGCCTGCTGGCCGATCCTGCAGGCGTGCTGCGCGCGGAGGGCATGAACCTGCCCGAGGGCCTGGACGTTCGGGTCGTGGAAGCCACCGAGAACCAGGCCTGGTACGTGCTGCCGCCGCAGACTGCTGGAGAGATTGCCGAGGGCGAAGAGCGCCTGGCCGCATGGTGGCAAACCTTCGTCTAGAGAAGCCCACTGAAGCGCGGGCCTGGTTCGTCCGCAGACTGCGGAGGGGCTTGTTGAGGGGGAGGAGCGGCTGGCGGCCATGTGGCAGCGGCTGGTCTTATCAACTTTGACCTTACGGAGGTGGGATGTCATGGCGGATCACAGTGCGCAGAAAAAGGTCTGGATGAAGGTCGTGGCCAAGGCCTGGGAGGATGAGGACTTCAAGAAGAGCCTGCTGGCCGATCCCGCAGGCGTGCTGCGCGCGGAGGGCATGAGCCTGCCCGAGGGCATGGACGTTCGGGTCGTGGAAGCCACCGAGAAGCAGGCCTGGTTTATACTGCCGCCGCAGACCGCAGAGGGGCTTGTCGAGGGAGAGGAGCGCCTGGCAGCGTTGTTTTGATGCCTCTTCCCAACCTCTGGGGAGGGCAACGAGGGCTGACCAGGGCGCGCAGCGGAAGCCCTGGGGCAGGAAAGTCGCCAGCCTGTGGGGCTGCGGGCTGCATGGCGCGTGCTTGACGGTTCTGCCGCCGTGCCCCGCGCGGAGGGCGTGGACGCCAAGTTCGTGGAAGCGGACGGGGCAGGCTTGGTTTGTGCAGCCGCAGCTTGCGGAGAGCCTTGTTGAGGGTGAGGAGCGCCAGGCCGCCCTTGCCACAGGGAATGCGCTTGGACAACAATAAGATTGGTATTTCCCTGCCGACCGATGGCCGCTGGATGCCTTTTGCCCAGGAGAGCCTGAAGCTCTATAGCGAAATGGTGGGCTTTTCGCCGCAGTTGGAGGAGATGTGCGCCAGTTCGGTCATGGAGGCCTGCGAAGAGCTGGTGCGCAAGGCGGCTGAAACCGGCGTCCTTGATCCCATCGACCTTCATCTGGACTACAAGGGCGAGACCATTGTCATAGACATCGCCTACAGCGCCAGAATCCCTCTCAACCCCCATGAAGCCGAGGAGTACGAGATCCCGGACGCCGACACCGGCCTGGACGACATCGGCATGGACTCGTTGTGGCTGCACATGATCAAGCGGCGCATGGACAGGGTCCGCTTCATGGTCCAGGGGTCGCGGCACGTCCTGCGCATGATCAAGTACCGCCGGGACGCGGGCAAGGAGAAGCAGGCCTGGGTGATGACCATCAAGCCCGAACTGCGCAAGGGCGTCATCCTGCACTTGGACGAATCCAGTTCAGAGCACCCCGGCTGCACGCTCCAGGCCACCGGCACCGGGGTCCTCATGCTGAATCCCAGCCAGAGCTTCATCGTCCGCAACATGGACGGCAAAGCCTCGTTCCATGACCTGTACATGGCGCACCTGGACGCCCTGGGGCTGATATCCCCGAAGATGCTGGCCGGGCTCTATGAGCGGCTTGAGGCCATGGGCATGCTGGCCACTCCTGACGATGAGGCGCTGAATACCCGGGCCCGGCGGCTCCTCAAGATGCTCCTCAACCCCGACCTCTCCATCCCCAATGCCGACGGCGTCGTCTCGGCCTTCCACAAGAAGGCGCACCTCCTCTGTTCCCCGCTGGGGATTGGCGTGCTGCTTGCCATCGGGCTGTCCGGGTTCATTCCGTTTTGGCTATCCCGGGCCTACTTCATGGATGCCGTTACGAACCTGGAGGAGACATTTCTCCGCGCCCCGCTTACCCTCTTGCCCGTATACATCCTCGCCCTCATCCACGTCGCCCTGCACGAGCTCGCACACGGCGTGACCTGCAAGCATTTTGGGGGCAAAGTCCCCCGTCTCGGCATCATGTTCTATCTGGCCTCCTTCATTTTTTATTGCGACACCACTGCGGCCTGGAATTTCCCGAACAAACGGCAACGCATCCTCGTGTCTCTGAGCGGCCCCATCGTCACCTTTGGCATTCTTGGAGCCGGCCTTTGGGCCACCGGGCATTACGCCGGAACCGGGTCCGTCTGGGAATCCGTGTTCATGACCTTCACGCTGATCAACATGTTCGGCCTCATCATGAATTTCAACCCGTTCATCAAGATGGACGCCTACTACATGCTGCTGGACTACACCGGCATTCCCAACCTTCGGGAACGCTCTTTCAAGTACCTTGAATGCAAAACCCTCGGCTGGCTGGGTATCGGGAGCAGCGAGGACGTCAAGGCCACGTTGCGGGAAAGAAAGATATTCCTGTGGTTCGGTGTGTTGGGCGGATTCGTGACGACCGTCTTCCTGGCCGCGCCGGTTTTCAGGCTGTACTACATCCTGCACGCGAATTCCGTTTCCGGAGGCAGGCTGCTTTTTGCGATACTCCTTGGCGCACTGCTTGTCGTCAGGCTTGGCAAACTCGCGTACAAGAAGATCAAGGCCGTACGCTATCGCGAGTACAAGATTCAATAATCAGCCATGCTGCCCGGCCGCCCCGAAAGAGCACCCTCTTTGAGCGCCGGGAGTCCCCATCTCCGGAGCCCGTGGCGCCCGTTCAATCCCCTCGCCTGCCCAGAGACCCCTGCGCCGGGGGTGGCCTCCTCGGGCCGCCGCTTGCCACAGGCCGCGCCTGGGAATAGTATTGCACGCAGGCTGGGACCTCGGGCGTAGCCCCTTCGACGTCCGCCGTTCCCTTGGAACCCGGCAAAATCAAAGAGGACCCCCCCATGAGCGAACGCATCCAGATTGGCACTCTGTCCGTGGCCAAGGCGCTGCGCAATTTCATCGAACACGAGGCGGCCCCGGGAACGGGCCTGGCCCCAGGGGTTTTCTGGTCCGCGCTGGAGTCCATCCTGGCCGACCTCGCCCCGAAGAATGCGGCCCTGCTGGCCCGGCGCGACGCCCTGCAGGCCGAAATAGACGCCTGGTGGCTCAAGCGGGCAGGGAAACCGCAAGACCCGGACGCCTCGCGCGAGTTCCTCGCCAGCATCGGCTACCTCCTGCCCGAGGGCCCGGACTTCACCATCACCACGGCCAACGTGGACCCGGAGATCGCCCTTGTCGCCGGGCCGCAGCTGGTGGTGCCCCTGACCAATGCCCGCTACGCCCTGAACGCGGCCAACGCCCGTTGGGGCAGCCTGTACGACGCGCTCTACGGCAGCGACGTGCTGCCTGAGACTGGCGGGGCCGAGCGCGGCCAGGGCTACAACCCCGTGCGCGGGGCCAAGGTGATGGCCTATGCCGCCGCCTTCCTGGACCAGGCCGCGCCGCTGGCCGTTGGAAGCCACGCCCAGGCGCATCGGTATTTCCTCAAGGACCGGTCCGGCGGCAGGGACCTGGCCGCCGAGTTGTCCGTCGAACTGGCGGATGGCAGCGTCACCAAGCTGGCCCGGCCCGGCCAGTTTGCGG
>Ga0209800_10001152_pt1 | contig 30040 bp, 26 predicted proteins | sample Higcelweek8metaG_FD_187174 | JGI IMG/M metagenome (GOLD analysis project Ga0209800, IMG submission 187174) | Freshwater pond sediment microbial communities from the University of Edinburgh, under environmental carbon perturbations - High... | ecosystem: Environmental > Aquatic > Freshwater >...
ATTTAAAAGAAAATACATACTTAAACTACAGTTAAGCTTAAAGAAATCAATGAATATCACTTTTTTTTAGACACACCGTTATATTACATTAGTATAATATAGCTGATCAGGTAAAGTATAATTTTGTGTTATTATAAAAAGTATCATTTTGCAATATGGCTTTAATCAATACTTTATACATCTACTGAAATCAGGCTGCAAATTTTGAATGTTCAGGTAAAGGAGAAAAATTGTGTACAGGATTACAATAACATTACTTTTATCCACTTCTTTGATACTTTTGCCTGGATGTCAGAAAAAGACATTACCGCCTGCAGCAAATGAATCTCAAAAAGAAACAGCCAGGCCCGTTAATAAAAAAATTGAATTTGTTGCTCCTGCAGATTCGCTTATAACACAATCCCAAATGAAAAACTGGCTTGCATGCAATCCGTTATTGGATTCCATTGCCATAATGTATGCAGATTCATTCAAGACTGATGATCCACAGAAACGGCTCAGATATCAGGATGACTTTTCATCAGCACAGGATAAAATATGTGTATTCAGCGGCTTACCCGGAGGATACAAAGAGTACAGGTGGATAACGGAAAATATAGGCAATCCAAAAAACAAAGCTGTTGTCGAAAATTCAAATGTATCTGTTTTTTAAAATTTATCTTTAACTAAAAACCGCAATTGAATCATGGGGTTCTATTGAAGATATTGTAATTTTTTAATAAATCATTGCATTTATTGCTTGCATTCCAATTTTTGAATTTATTATATTAAACGCACTTAAATATTGGGGTGTCGTCCAATGGTAGGACTCTGGACTCTGGCTCCAGGTATCGAGGTTCGAATCCTTGCACCCCAGCCAAATACTTGGCGCTATCGTCTAGTGGCCCAGGACATGTGGTTCTCATCCATAAAACCGGGGTTCGATTCCCCGTAGCGCTACCAAAGGGATTCTTCTAAAAGAGGAATCCCTTTTTTTATGTCAAAATCAGACTTTTTCTACTTTAAAATCAATAACTAACAGTTTTTTACAACTTTTTTGATAAAAATTATTTTCTGTATTTTTCCTTTATTTTCTTAAATCTTAGCTACGTGTTTTTGATCAGTTTACAATTCTTGCTGCAAAAGGATCAATTTGATTAAAAAGGATCATTGGTTCTGAATCAAAATTATTAACAATACCAAAATGATTTTTAAAATCTTCAGCAGGATTTAGAACAACACCACATTTTTCCGGCAATGCATCAATTCTTACACCCAGATAATCCATTGTTTTGGGTTCATACAAATATGCAACATCCAACCTCCCATCATCTCCAAAATTTAGAAATAGATGATACGCAATTAATTTAGGCGTCTTTTTAACAGCAACTTCTGGATATGATATTATGCAAAAATAAGCAGTTTCTAACATGATATTATATCTAAGTGCTTTTGAATCATTTCTTTTCATTTCCTTTACCAATGAGTCTAATGTTTCAGAAGCTTTTAATGCTCTTGCTTTCCAGATTAAATCAATATCTTGGCCATTTACCAAACAGAAAGAAAAAGCAATAATAATCATTAATTTTAATCTCATAAACACCTCTTTATTTGTTGATTAAAAGTAAAATGATTATACTATACTTTTTAGATAATTCCTAATTTTCTCAATTCATGAAGGATTATTAATTATTTAAAATTTCTCATTAGTACTTTAAATTTTACTAAAACTTAATTGTTGAAAATTTCTTCATGTGTTGATTCTAATTTGTCAAAGATCATTTCATTTGATTTTTTACCAATTGTATTTTCTTCAATCTTTTTAAAAAAATCTTCCAAGTCAATATTTTTAAATCTGAAATTTTTAAACTTTATAAAATCCCTATACCTTTTTTCTATTTCTCCGCTTGGATCTAAACATAATGTATCAATTTTTTTAAGATGTTCAGAATTTACAATAGCTGATTTGAATAGATACTTAAGATATGAGTCTGTTACTGGAAGTGAATAACCAATAATTCTGATATAATTTGCAGTTCTTAACTCATTATACGCAAGATTCCATGCTTTTTGAATATCTGTGTTTATATTTTTATTCCAAGTGGGTGGAATGATTGTGTTTTCTCTAATACATCCATGTAATTTTGATAAAACTGGCTTTATACAAAGGCTGCTTTCCTGACCTTTATTATATGTAAGTGTATGTTGATATTTTGAAAGATATTTATCATTCATAAACTCAGCATATTTTTCAAAAATTAAATCATAGTTTGTCGTAATTATTGAATATGATTTATCAGAGTTTTTATTTATATCAGGCTTAATTCTTTTTAATTGATCTGAAGAAACACCTTGATTTAGTAATTCTAATTTCAAATTGAACAAGCTACTTATAAAATATCCGTACTTTCTCCAATTATTTTTTCCAAATAATTTTGAATACCATCCTAAATCTGCCCTGTTTAATTCTTCAAAATCTGGAGTATAATGTTCAATTACCTTTTGAATAAATTCTTCAAAACTTTTATCAATATCATTCTCTTTTAATGAAATCTGCATTTGTAATATAGACATTATTTCTTCTATATTTGTTAAATCAGCTTCATAATAATTCTTTACATATGACATTTCTTTTATTTTTTTAAATATATCCTCAAATAAGTTATACTTTACGCTATCTTCAAAATACATATCTTTGGCTTTTTCCATAAAATTTGACATTGTAGGAATTCCAAGTGGAGCGGAAAATCCTGCGCCTAAGAAATAGACAACTTTTTCTGCCATTTTTTTATCCTTTAAAAGCAATATCCTATCTTGTAATTATTATCATTCTAAGCAATTGCAATCTGTATTTTATTTCAAAGTATCCAAATTAAATATCATTTCGTGTAAATTATGATATGTTCCAGGATCAGGAATTAAATGTTGATCTAAATACACTTTAACTTTTTTTAGTTTTGTTAAATTATGCTTACATAACCTATCATTGTATTTTATCAAGAGTTTTGGTAAAGATTGTTCTTTGTACATCTCATTTAAATTTAATGAATCAAAGTAATTAATAGCTTCAGGATTGCTATAAAACAAACTGGTGCAAATCATTTTATATAGAATTGTTACAGAATCACGATTTTTCCAACCATCCTGAAATTTAAAATTTTCGCTTTTAGTTAAGTAACTAAAGGTATTGTTGATTCTAAAATTTATTTCTTTTTTAAGATCATTTTTATGAACAATAGAATCCCAATTACTAATCAAATTATTCGCAAGAAGTGTTATTAAACCTGTAACAATTATTGAAATGAACCATACAAAAAATGATGCATTTAAAAAATCCCATAAAATGAATCTAACATTTTTACCACAATGTTTACAAACTTTAGCTTTAGAATCAATATCTTCATTGCAATATTTACATTTAATCATTCTATAACCTCATTTTGAAATAAAAGTCTATTATATCAACATAAAGTCTGTTGATATTTGTGTCAATATTACCAGATCATTTCTTCTTTCATTTATAATAAAATGGACTTTTTAAGCAAGTTCATTTTGTAATTTTTTTGAAACTTCAGAATTATTTATTTACTTTTTCAATTACATTTTTTAGGATTTGTAAAACTTTTTCTTGATTCGTTACTTTAGAGATTTCAATCTCAAATACTTTTGATGTACTTAAGTTAATAAAAAATTGAAACATTATTCAATTATACCCCTTCATAATAAGTTCAAATTCTTTTCTATGTTTTTCCTGTTAACATTAAAAAGATAATTTTATTTTATTTTTATTGCATTTTTATTGCATTTTTATTGTATATTTAGTGTATATTTAGTGTATATTTATTGTATATTTATTGTATATTTATTGTATATTTATTGTATATTTAGTGTATATTTAGTGTATATTTAGTGTATATTTAGTGTATATTTTAATAAATGGCAGCTGCTAAATAGGCGTTTAACAGCTGTCTAGTTCTAGTTTAATTTCTGCAATAGAGTTATAACTAAAGCTGCAATTTCAAATACTATTTTTACTATATCAAGAGTATTAGATTCAAGCATACTTATCCTCCTTTTTTGTTGTTAAAGTGAACAAAAATAGAATACCTACATAATAGTGCATGTGGGTATCCCATAACCGCTGCCTATTGTATTAGCTACAATTCAACTTTAATATACTGCATCCAAAGAAATAGGTCAATATCTTCACAAATAATATTTATATACAATAATATATTTGGTTGTATTTCAATGAGATAGAGAGTAAAAAATAATTTCCAATATACAGTTACAAATAGTTTTAATATTTTTACGTTTTTTCTGTTAAAATTAAAAAAGATAATTTTATTTTATTTTTATTGCATACTAAGTGTATATTTAGTGTATATTTTAGTAAATGACAGCTGCTAAATAGCCGTTTAACAGCTGTCTAGTTCTAGTTTAATTTCTGCAATAGAGTTATAACTAAAGCTGCAATTTCAAATACTATTTTTATTATATCAAGAGTATTAGATTCAAGCATACATCTCGTCCTTTTTTGTTGTTAAAGTGAACAAAAATAGAATACCTACATAATAGTATATGTGGGTATCTCATAATAGCTGTCTATTGTATTAACTACAATTCAACTTCAATATACTGCACCCAAAGAAACAGGTCAATATCTTCAAAAAAAATATTTACATACAATAGTGCATGTGATCTTATTTCAATGAGATAGAGAGTAAAAAAAACATTTTCAAATATGCAGTAACAAATAGTTTTTCAATGGGTTAATTTCTTATATTGTCAGATACGTTATAAGGCACTTGCCCATTATTTCCCATATTTTTTTCTCCTAATTTAGTATCATTACATCATTATGAATTACTGCTAATCGATTAACATAAACATCAAACATTATTCTAAGTAATCATTTTTTTACCACCTTTCTTTATTTTTTAAATTGTCTTTCTATAAATAATTAAAAAAAAGGCTCTGTGATATTTACATGGAAAGTAGACATCACAGAGCCTTTGCTCTATAACAATTTATAACTTTCTTCAGTTTATCTTATATACGCCTTTTTCCAATAATGTACACTATGAATTAAAATCAATCATAGTGGAAATAAAATAATATATTAATATAAAATTGTCAAGCTAAAAATGAGTTTTCTTTGTTGCAGCATCACCAGCTGTCAGAGTATCCAAGAATATCAATGTTTTATTCAAGATTTAAATAAAGACAAATCATTACAAAATTGATAGATCTACAACACTATTACAACTGATGTACCATTAGTTTCTAAAAACGCTACCAAAGGCGACCATTTAAATAATTTAAACAGTCGCCTTTTTTATGTCTAAATTTCAGATCAATCATTTACTAATAATACAACACATCAAAATGCTGTATTATTTATTGTAACATACAGAATCATTTACTGATAAATAATCTTAGAATTGGCCAGAAATCAGGCAGGTTTAATGAGACACACATTTCTCATGTGTATCTCAATCACTTTCAAATAAATCTTTAAGAAAGAATTTTGAAAATTATCGCAGCAGCAACGGCGATTATTGCACCGCCGGCAATATAGACAAGCGCCTTGTTGTTTTCGATGAATGAAGACGATTTAGAACCCTTCTTAGTATTGACCGGTACAGTTTTAACGTCTGTTATGCTTGACGGATTGGACATAAATCTGGACAGGACATCCTGCGGAGCACGATCTGAAATATTTCTGTATACAGAAAAAATATCCTGACCGAAATCAGCGCAGTTTGCATACCGTTCATTTGGATCAAGCGCCATACTTTTAGAAATAATCGCTTCTATCTCAGGCGGGACACATACACCAAGTGACGAGAGCGACCTGTACTCTGCCTTTGTCTTCTTCTGCACCAGTTCAGAAAGAACTTTCTGCGGAAACGCACGGTGACCGCTGAGCATTTCGTAAAGCACTGCGCCAAGAGAAAATATATCACTTCTTAAGTCAAGCTGTTTACCATTGAGCTGCTCAGGACTCAGATAAATCAGGGTTCCCATGATTTTCTGTCCTATTGTGTGAAGACTCACTTCACTTGGACGCGCAATACCGAAATCCATAAGCTTTACAATACCATCATTGGAGATAATGATGTTATCAGGCTTTATGTCACGATGAATCAGACCATGATATACTTTACCATAAATGGTATAATCCTTGATATGAGTATATCTGAGTGCGTGGCTGACAAAATAAGCAACCGCAAGCGCCACAGAAATCGGCAGCTTGACATGCTGACCAAGCATGGATTTGATTGAAAATCCGTCAACGTATTCCATCTCAAGAAATGGCACGGACTGATCAAGATATCCGATATTATGAATCTCTATAATATTAGGGTGATGAATATCTGCAAGAATCTTCGCTTCTGTAAAAAAACGTTCACGTGCTTCCTTATTGGTGTATTTTTTCAGAACCTTGACCGCACGTATCACTTCAAGCCCTTCATGCCACACTTTATACACTGTGGCGCTGCCGCCCTCGCCGATCATCAATTCAACTCTGTTGGGACCTATTTTAAAACCAGGGGCAAAAGTAGGAAGTATACTGTCCTTGTAGGGATTATTCACATTCTCACTTACTTTAATCGATTGAATCTGATCGCGTTCATAATCTGGAGCTGTAGCCATATTTATAATGTGCCTTTGATATAGGTCAATCAGGTATTATTTTAGAGATTGATTAGTACTTGTTCATAATTATTTATAAATTTTCATCACACCTGATGTAAACAAAATTCAATTGAGAGTCCGACTCTCCCTTGGGTTGAATAAATATAAATTGTAACTTTTGAAAGTTCACACTTATTTTAACGATCAGACAGTTATAAATCCATATCTTTTATAATTATCTGCATTTGAACAGTTGCACTATGAAAATTCTTATAATAAGATTCAGTTCTCTTGGTGATGTTATTCTCACTACACCTGTATTCAATTATTTGAAAAAGGTTGATCCTGAATCAGAAATCACATTTTTAACTGATAAGTATTATGTGGAAATGTTCGCTGATGATCCAAGATTAGAAAGCGTCATCGGCTTCAAAAAACACGAGTCTATTCCCAATTTGTCAATTTTCAATATGGAATGGGATCATGTAATTGATTTACAGAACAGTAAACGCAGCAGACTTATTATCAGTCATCTGAAAAAATATAAGAAACTCAGTACCTTTCATAAGCTGCATTTTCCCAGAACTATGCTGCTATTGACACGCACAGACCTCTACCCTACGCAATCAGATGTAATAAGCAGGTATCTATGTACTGCCGGTATGAATCCTGAAAATAAAGATATTAATAAAGCTCCTGATCTTTATTTCAATAAAGCAGCAGATTCAACCTATCATAAACTTTTGCAGTCCGATTTAATTATCAGACCGTCAATTGCTTTTTTTCCTTTCAGTGCATGGAAAAATAAAGAGTGGCCTATAAGATACTATTCAATTGCAGGTAAATATTTCCTTACCAAAGGCTGGAATGTGATTTTGATGGGAAGTGCCGATGAACAGGAGCAGGCAGAACATTTACGCTCCCTGATCAGCACTAAAGTTATATCTCTTGCAGGAAAACATACTCTATATGAATGCGGCTGCATTTTGAAAAATTGCCAGTTGGCATTAGGTAATGACAGCGGATTATCTCATTTAGCGCGGGCTTGCGGTGTTAAAACCGGTATAATTTACGGCCCTACAACCAATCATCTCGGTTTTTTCCCGTCCGGAGTCCCACAATACAGAATTTTTGAACAGGAAATGTTTTGCCGGCCATGCCATCCGCATGGAGGAAATTTCTGTATTAAATTCAATAATAATTGTATGCGGCAGATTTATCCGGAAAAAGTTATTAATGGAATGTTATCTCTTTTTCACAGTCCTTGAAATAAGCCTGAAAATATTTCAATATTAAAGTACTCATGAAAATTAGTAATTGTTCTGAATAAAATATTATTTTTACAACATTACCGGCTTGATTTCCGCAATGAATTGCGATGGATACTGATACTTATTTTTTAAAGGTTGCAATATTACAGTGATAAATAAATCGTTCATTCTGAAATCTTTCTTTTTATTCATATTTTCATATGGGTACATTTTCTGTGCTGAAAAGCAGGACATAATTAACTGTCTGAGCGGCACAATCTATCTGAATTCAAAATTCGACATTGCAGATTCTATAAAAGCACGTAAATACATTGAACTTAAGAAATTGACAAATGTAAACAGTCAGGAGATGATCGCTTTTATTGAAAAATATAAAAATAATCCTGAAACCTGGAAAAAAATAGAAGATTCAATGCAGAATACATTTAAGACAAAAGATACAACACACACTATTAAATAATTTTTTATATGGAGATAATGATGTCAGAGCATTTGAAAGAATTTACTGATGGTAATTTTGCTGATGAGGTTATCGCAAGCAAACTGCCTGTTGTTGTTGATTTCTGGGCCGAATGGTGCGGTCCGTGCAAAATGTTGACTCCAATTATAAATGACATTGCCGCTGAATATGATGGTAAAGTTGTAATAGGAAAGGTTAATATTGATGATAATCCGCAGGTAGCTGCCAAATACAATATTAACAGTATACCATCGCTGCTTTTTTTTAAGAATGGTGCAGTTGTCGAGCAGCATACCGGTTTACTTCCCAAGGCACCGCTGAAAGCAAAAATTGACCGGGCTTTTCAATAATTTTTTAGAAATGACAAACAAATGAGAATAGTTACACTTAATCCTCCTTTTTTTCCAAAGTATTCCCGTGAATCACGTTCGCCTGCGGTTGCGAAAAGTGGAACACTATATTATCCGATGTGGCTTGCATACGCTACAGGCTATCTTGAAAAAGCCGGTCATGAGGTGACACTTATTGATGCACCGGGAGCGGATCTTGAACTTAGTGCTGTTGTTGATAAAGTCAAAAAGCTTGAGCCGGCTATGGTCATACTTGACACATCAACACCAAGTATCTATAACGATATTGATATAGGAGCTGCGCTTAAAAAGGAGATTCCATCTCTGTTTGTCGTTCTTGTCGGCGTACATGTGAGTGCACTGCCTGCAGAAACCCTGAGTCTGTCTGATAAAATTGATGCGGTTGCTTTTGGAGAATATGACGCGACTCTTGTTGACCTTGCAGAAAAACTGACAGCAGGCCGCAACGATAGATTCCTTCTCAGTGTGCCCGGACTTGCATTCAGAAGTGAAAGCGGCAAAATTGTAAAGAATGATCCGCGTCCATATATTCAGAATCTTGACGACATTCCAATGGTATCTTCTGTATACAAAAAGCATCTTGACATATCGCCATATTTTTACGGTCACAGCAGATATCCTCTGATTGTACTTGTAACAGGACGCGGCTGCCCCTTTAAATGCACCTATTGTGTGCTTCCGCAGACAATGCAGGGTCATCAGTACCGTAAACGTTCTGTCGCGTCAATTGTAGAGGAATTCCGCTATATCACAGCCAACTTCTCTAATGTAAAAGAAATCATGATTGAAGACGATACATTGACGGCAGATAAGAACCGGTGCAGGGAATTTTCTCAGGCATTAATTGACGCAAAGCTAACCACTATTCCGTGGTCTGCGAACTCCCGTGCTGATGTAGACTATGAAACCATGAGCCTTATGAAAAAAGCCGGCTGCCGGCTGTTCTGTGTCGGTTTTGAAAGCGGTGACCAGCAGATTCTTGACAATATTCAAAAAGGTACCAACATTGAAAGAATTCGTGTCTTTATAAAAGATGCACGTAAAGCAGGAATACTTATTCATGGCTGTTTTATGGTAGGCAACAGAGGCGAAACGCGCGAAACACTTGAGAAAACACTTAAATTTGCAAAAGAACTCAGCCCTGATACGGCTCAGTTTTTTCCGATCATGGTTTATCCGGGAACAAGTGACTTCAAGTACTTCAGTGAAAAAGGCTGGATCGTTTCAAATGATTTCAGAAAATGGTTGACCGATGATGGTTTGCATTCATCCGTAGTATCAAATCCGGATCTTTTGTATGAAGAACTTGTCGCATATTGTGACCGGGCAAGAAAAGAATTCTATCTGCGCCCGAAATACCTTTTCTCAAAAGCGTTTCAGGCTGTCTCACATCCGTCAGAAGCAAAACGCCTGTTTAAAGGCGGTAAAACGATTCTCAAATATCTCTTTTCACCATCAATCAAGAATAATTCAAAATGAGTATATTTGTCAGGATTATTGAGGTTGTTTTCTGGATTTCCTTAGCCGGACTTGTCTACTCATATCTCTTTTATCCAATATCAATTTTCATTTTTGCACAGTTTTTCAAGAATCCGACAAAAAAGGATGATCAGTTTTTCCCGACTGTCGGCGTACTTGTCCCGGCATATAATGAAGAAGATGTGATCAGGAAGAAAATCGAGAACATTCTTGCAATTGATTACCCATCTGACAAATTGTCAATATGGATAGGTTCCGACTGCTCATCTGACAATACAGAAAATATTGTGAAAGAGATTGACAATCCGCGTGTACACCTCTGGGTAGCAGCACAGCGTGGCGGCAAGACCGGTATTGTCAACAACCTGGCTCCTCGGATTGATGCTGAGATCATTCTCATGACAGATGCCAATACAATGCATGATCCACAGTGTATTAAGGCGATTGTTCAGAATTTTGCTGATGATCGCGTCGGGGTTGTTGCAGGCCATATTGAGCATATTACAAGTCACATTAAAAACAAGGATGAGCTTGGCGGAGAGGGAATATACCGAATATTTGAATCGAAACAAAAAATTCTTGAAGGGCAGCTTCACAGCACAATAAGCGCATTCGGTGGTTTCTACGCAATAAGAAAAAAATGTTTCAGGCCAATCCCTCCAAATTCATATTCAAATGATGATGTTCTGATACCTATGAACTGCATTAGACAGGGATACCGTGTAGTTTACGAACCAGAAGCAGTTTCAATGGAAGACTTTACAGGAAATCTGAAAAGTGAATTTTCACGCAGAATCAGAATCGGAGCGGGTAACTATCAGGCTTTTTTCTGGCTTCTTGACTTTCTGAATCCATTTATCGGATGGCCGGCATATTGCTTCTTTTCTCATAAGGTAACACGTTGGTTTTCACCATTTTTCCTTATAGCGATCATTATTTCATGCGGAATTCTTTTTTGTCTTAATGAAAATATAATTTACAAACTATTTTTTACAGCCGGTTCTTTCTTCTTTTTGTCAAGTCTACTGTACAAAATAATACCATTGCCGCTGACTCGTCATATCTTTTATTTCCTTGCGATGAATCTTGCACTGATTCTGGGGTTTTTCAGATATGCCGGAGGTATTAAAAACGCATCATGGACACGCACTAAAAGAGCATAAAATCTGATTATAACAGATTTCAAAGATTCATTTCTCCTATTTTTCAATTACCTGATTACTTCCCTTTATTTATTTTAATAAAATGCAGTTTCATAATACTATCTTACAGAAGTAGAATTGGAAGTTTTGAATCTGCATTTGAATTCTTTTAATACATTTATTGTACGCCCTCAAAATTCGGGATACATGGATTTCTTCAAGGGCAGGAATAACTTTACTCCAAAGGAGCAGTGCATATGCATCATCTTGATTACATGGCAATATCAGATAAGGCAATGGAACAGATCCGAAAAGGGGCCTTTTTAACAGTGCAGTCTGGAGATGCTCTCAATGTAATGACCATCGGCTGGGCATCACTTGGTTTTCTCTGGGGACGTCCAATGATGACAATTATGATTCGTAAATCGCGGTACACTTTCCAGCTGATCGAAAAAACATCAGAGTTTACAGTCAGTGTTCCGGTTGGAGATATGAAAAAGGAGCTTGAGTTCTGTGGTGTAAAGTCAGGAAAAGACGTTGACAAATTCAAAGAATGCGCTCTCAAAGTTTTTCCTGGTGAGAAAATCCATACTCCGATAATTGATGTACCAGGTATCCATTTTGAATGTAAAATAGTTTATAAATCTCCAATGCATGCAGATCAGCTGATAGACTCCTACAAGCATCTCTATCCAAACAAAGATTTCCACACTCTTTACTATGGTGAAATAGTTCAATGCTACTCTACAGCAGACAGACGGGGATAGGTTAAGGTTAAGGTTAAGAATTAAGAGAATATTTCTGGGCTGATTGGCTGGAAATATTTTTCTTTAATTTCCAGATTTAATATAGTTCATACCGTAAGAACATAAAGACTTATAATTCAGAAGCCCCAGGAATCGCCGAAACCGCTGCTTTTGTTTACTTTCTGAGAAATTTGGACTGTATGATTGACTGTCGCGCTGTCATTATTCATTCCGGTAATAGTAAGGGTCAGGTTGAGAAGTATTGAGTTATCGCCGTTCCCGGCCTGTTCATTAAGATTTTTAAACTCAAAATTAGAAACATTAGATTTACTTAATAGAATTGTTACTGATTTACCATTAAGAAGAAGATTCATTCCATCATAGTAATAATCAATGGTATCAGTGCCGGCTGCATTTAAAAACCTGATATGATGATCATCCCACTCAAGAATACTCTGGCTTCTTCTTATTTGTGAAACAATCTGTATTCCAATGCGGTTAGTTTCTGTTTCCAGTTGTGTTCTGAATTTGGATCTTGCTACATGTAAATTGATATTGTTCCATGTATAAATAACTGTATATAGAACTATTGATGCAACCAGCATTGCAATCATCAGTTCAATTAGTGTCATGCCGGACATGCCTGACAATGAGTCGGACTTTTTCATTGAACCTGTCCCTGAAGTAAATTAAACCGCCACATATTCAGCGGCTTTTTTGTTTCAGATACTGTTATTTCTATTTCGTCAATACCAGCGAGAGTATCATCATTATTAAAAACATCGAAATTATCTGAAAGAGGTTTTATAATTTTCCTTTCAACAGAATACTCTTTTTTTCCATAAATAATTTCATAAGTCGTATCATTAACTTTTCCATTTAATTGCGAAATATTTTTTATCTGCTCAGCTTCATTCTGCGCAATAGTGGCAGCATTGGCAACAGAAGTTCCGCGGGCTTTGAGTTTATCTGCACTGGTCAATCCGCTCATCAGTGAGACAATGACCACCGAAAAAATAACCATCGCAATCATCACTTCTATGAGAGAATACCCTGAAATATCTTTAATAGTGAATTTATTACAAAAACCCATTTTCAGTATTCTCTCCATTTTACAATAGTCAATTTACCGATAAAGAAAGGCAGCTTATATTCATCAATTGTGCTTAAAGGTTCAATATCACCTCTTACGATATTTTTCTGCTCCCTGACCGGATTTGAACTGCTTTTTCCGGCATCAATGGCAATTTCCTGAGACTGCTCAGGATCTATAAAACGACCGGCTCCCATAAAACCTGCCATTTTGCCAAGATGACCTATTTCTTTTTGAGCAATCATGACTCCTGTGATCTCTACATCAGCATGCGTCTTTATGTCTCCAGGTGTCCCAAGCGCAATCAGAACACCATCAACAATTGCCTTATCTCCAATTTCAATAGAGTATATTTTCTTATTTTTTTCACCATTCTGTGCAGCAGTACTGTTTGTATCAGATGCACCGGAACCGCAGACAATAATCGTACTTTTATTTTCAATTGACGCATTTCCATAAATTGCGATGCTGTTAAGGGCCATCGCGTTTCCGCTGAAACGCGAATTATCTGCAAAGAATATTTTACTTTGAGAAAAAATACTTGCCTGATTCATCCTTGATTTACCGCTGAGAGTAACTTCCCCACCGACAATAAACCTTATCCCTTCAATGAATACATCTGTACTTATATCCATTCTGCCAATAACTATTATTGTACCGGTATCTTTCCAGACAAGAGTATTGAATGATCCGTCAAGAAGCAGATCGCCATTTACAATACGTGGGATTTTAGAAATATCCCTGTTTGACTGAATTGTAATGGGAGGTTCAAGAGCGGTGTCTGAAGATGCAAGAGACTCCTGATTTTTACTTATTAATGTTTTCAGCCATGAAGATACTGTATCTGCAGTGCTGTCTGAACGGGCAATTTTTGTTCCCTTGATACCAGGTGCATCCCACTCATTGATATTATAACATATTGCAACTGTATCAGGACGTACAGGAATTCTGCTGCCCAGTGTGGCTTCAACTTTCGCATTTGCTTTCCTGTACCTGCTTACAGATCTGATTATACATGATCCCCCCTCAGAAACAGCTTCTACATCGGCAGTGTCAGCCGGATTTTGTTTGTAAAGCTGATACCTGACAACTCCGCCGTCAAGAGTCAGTTTTGTCTTTTCCTGGGCGCTGTCTGATAATGTATCTGAATTATCAAACATGGATTTACCAAAATCAGAACTTGTCGCATCAATAAGCGGCAGTACAATTGACGAATCAGTTTCTGGATTTGTCAAGTCGTAGAACCCTTTATAAATACCGGAACGGGCATTGAGCAATGCCTGGACAGTTGATAATGAATTGAAAGATATTTTTGATGATGAGAAATGAAAATAAAGGAAAGATCCGACAATTATGAGTCCGCAAACCGCGAATATGAGTACAACAGGAAGTGCGTTTCCGGATTGTGAAGCAAATATGGAGCTGTTAATTCTCTTGAACCGTGAGATCATAATTTCCCCGGTTGTCACGAAGAGTAACTTTGTTATCTGCTATTTTTATGATCTCCTGATTCAGCACTTTTTCGCCTACACCCTGGATGTAGGTTTCCCCCTTCTCATCTTCGAGAATCGCCAGCGGCACATTTTTTTGAAGAATCCCTTTCAGATACAGTTTAGGACGCGGGGGCAGATTTGCATATGCCATTCTGCTACGACTTGACAAATCATCACCAAATTTACGGAATGGACTTTCAAATGAACTGACATACTGAAATGTATCACGGTCTATCTTTTTATTCAATACAGCATCAAGTTTTTTCATTTCAATTAATGCAATATCAGCACCGGAACCATGCTTTAAAGAATTACCGCTGTTTAATAATAATGATAAATCAGACATAAGATAAATGCCTGCAAGTAATGCACAAATACCCGCAACAGTGAAAATGCCACCCATCTTTGGATCCATTACTTCTCCTTTACAGGTACAGAACAGACAATTCCGATCTTTGCCTCGACTCTGCCCTCAGATCTGGCCTCAACAAAAAGGCCTTCTACCCTATACATATGCGGATTTTTTTCAACAGCATTTACAAATTTTCCCAAAGCATTATACGTAGAAGTAAACTGAAGTGTCACCGGAAACGAAATTGTTCCGGATTCATTCTTTTCAGGCCCCGGCTCCATCTTGACAAATCGTACATCGGATGTTTTCGCACATTTGATCAGATGTTCAAGAAATCCTGAAATATCTTTTGTATCATCTATTGACACGCCATAATAGGAATCAAGTTTTTTACTGATTTTTTCATTACGGACCTTTATATCCTTTATAACATTTATCAACCCGCTTTCAGATGATATACGCGATTTCATTTCATTATACTGGCTGAAATTAAGGCGCATCTGATTAATCATCGGGACAACTGCATACCGCAGCAATACAGCTGCAATAAAAAGTGACACCCCGGCGACAAGAATCATCAGTGATTCTTTTGTTAATTTACTGACTTCAATTGACATAATATCTTAAATGTGTAAAGGTTTTTCTTATTCACATCCTGCTGCATATTCTGCAGAGATGCATTTGTGACAATAGTGGAACTGTTCAGTTTTTTAAGCATTTCTGTAACAGATGTTTCATTTACAGACCATCCTGCGATAGCAATTTTGTAATCATTGCTTTTCAGAGCCTTTTCAGAGCCAATACGTTCAATATAGAGCCCATCAGGTTTTTGCGATCCGATTAAGAAAAGCAGTTTTGTCCAGGATGAACGCCTGGCACCTATAGAATCAAATCTGGCAAGACGTTCTGAAAGCACTGCCCCATCTTTAAAGAGTTCACGAATGTCTTTATTCTGATCAATAATGGCATTGTACTCTAATTCACTGGAAACCATTCTATTATGATAGTGAACATTTAATAATGCCGAAATTGCAAGAAGCGTAAGTGTAAGAAGTATTAAAGATGCAGATGCAAGCATTGTTACAGAACGGATTGTCCTGAATTGACATGCATCAGTCTGTGCGCCAAATGAAGGCACACCATCTTCAATTTCACACAATGCGACACCTATAGCCTTGACCACTGAGATGTCATCTTTATACAATGTCAACCGTTTGATATTCGCTGCACCATCAGGTGAAATCTCAGGCATATTGAGCATTGCAATAGTACCTGGAAATTGTTTGTCAACAGAAAAACTATTCCAGTATCTTTTGATGCGCGATAAAAAGCCTTTTATCTGATGTACATCCGCAAGTGAGACTGTAAATACAGCCACCAGCTGAAGCTGGATAATTATCCCGACTTTATAAGCTCCGCTATCGGCGGCAATAGTAATAAATGAATGAGAGATTCTATCAAAATAATGGATTGGAATGGTGCACAGATAAGCATCATCAGGATACACCCCCCCGAGATTTTTTTCAATTGCCTCAGAGTAAAGCGTGTAATTTGTTTTCTGAGTACATGCATAAAATTCACCAAATGATGTTTTCGCACTTTTTAAATTTAAATAATCAGGGACCTGATTGTGCACCCATTGAGATTCAATTCCAAGCAATACTTTTTTATTAAGCATCAGTGCGTTAAGGAGTGTGCTGTTTATTTCACGTCTATTGATAGAATCAACAGACCATCTGCCATTGGTTTCAGATATCTTTACCTGAACGAATGACCCGTCAGCTGATGGAACAATCCCGTATAAATACTGCATTCTGTTTATCCGATATAATATACTGATAATAATAATTACTTATTATTATCTGCTTTAATTTTAGAATTATCTGTTTTTGATGAATCTTCGGCCTTAATAAAATCATCAGTTTCTATAGAATCAGGCGATTTATTTTCTTTATGTTTTCTACGCTCTTCACGGGAATTATGAATTTTCTTGATTCCATTATGAACACTTTTTTCTATTACTCCCATATCATGAACATCATATTCCTCGATCATTTTTTCCATATTGACAGACTCACCTCTTGACACAATGTGAGGGGTTATGAACACCATCAGATTCGACTGTATCATTTTCTTTGCACTATGACGAAACAGACCGCCAATCAAAGGTAAACTGCCGAAAAAAGGAACTTTCTGAAAACTCGCAGTTTCCTGATTTTTAATAAGTCCTCCAAGCACCAGTGTCTCACCGTCATTGAGCCTTACAGTTGTTGTAATTGACCTTGAAGAAACATTCGGGAAACCCTCGGAATTAATCTGATCTGAATTGGAGACATTTGGAGTAATTTCAGCAGTAATCTGTCCGCTCTGTGAAATCCATGGCGTAATGTCAAGCTGTATACCGAATTTAATAGGCTGAAACCTTGACGTATGATTTTCTCCGACTCCTGTCTCCACTGTAAAGTACTGTGTTTCACTGACATCAATAGAAGCCTTGTTTCCATTGAGTGTCAGTATTGATGGCTGCGCAAGCACTTTTGCCTTGTCCTGTGTTTCAAGCCAGCGCAGGGCAGCAAAAAAATTATCAGGCAGATTTTTGAAAATTCCTAAATTTCCTCTGAATACATCACTTAAAATACTCTTGAAGAATTTTCCGCTTACACCAAGTTCTGTATATGCAGTCTCATCGTAAGTACCGACAGCAGGAGCAGGGGTAATATTATATGAGTTATTCATCATGTCATCACTTTTGCCGGAACGCAATCCGAATTCTTTATTCAGATTGCTTTTAAATTCAACAATCACCGCATCAATGCGCACCTGAGGCGTAGGAATATCAATTGTCCTGAGAAACTCACGGGCAGACACGATATCTTCAGATGTACCAGAAATCAGAAGAGCATTCTGCTCTTTAATAACCCTTATATTTGTCGGCGGAATATCTTTAGGCAGAATTGCAGGCACGTTGTCCGCTTTTATATGACGCAAATGAACAAGTTCCGATTTTGACAATGCCTGTCCAGATGGAGTTGCTGTATTTCTGTCGCCAATAAGTATTACATTGTCTTTTTCAACAAATGTAAACCTTGTTCCGCCAAGAAGCAGCGCAAGCGCCTCAGTCAAAGGGATATTTTCAAGTTTGGCATTAATCTCAGTTTTAATACTTCCATAAGTGATAATCTCAATATCGCTCTGATCTGCAATTGCATTTACAATATCTTCAAGGTCTCCATTGACAACATTTATAGTCACAAGACCATTCTTGTTGTAATCAACCTGAAAGTTTGCGTTCTGTGAAGGATTACGATACCTGTTGATTGTACCTCCAGGCCCCCCTGCCCCGCCATCTCCTGATTGACTTTCACGCTCAACCTGATAAATATTGCGTCTGCGGATAACCTTGAATCCGTTTCCTTCAAGAATAGCACGCACTCCGTCATCAACATCAACCTGAAACAGTTTACCTGATACAAGTCCGTCAAGTTTTGCATCAGGTACAATACTTATGGCAGTCTTTGATGACAGCTCCTTGAGAAATTCCTTGACATTCACATTCTGTACATCAACAGTCAGCCTTCCATCAATATACCTGATCAGATTTTTCTCCTCAGCGGTTGCCTTTTGTATTTTATAGACATTGCCCTCCTTGACAAGAGCAAGTCCGTTTGACTGCGCAATACTTTTAAGGCCTTCCATAATCGGTACATCAGTAAGATGCAGTGTCACTTTTCCTGATACACCCTGATCAAGAAGAATATTGAGGTTGTATCCTTTGGATATCATCCGGATTACATCACGGATATCAGTATCCTTGACATCAACCGAAAGCAGCTGCTGTCTGATTGCACTTGAGTCAAGTATAATCTGGGATCCCTGACCATACACCTGCAGAGAAACAATCATTATTAAACTGACAGCAGTTAAAAAACCATATAATTTATTAATCATTTGAAATCCTTTTCAGCTTTCATTCCCGGCCATCTGCAGCGCATCTTCAACAAGTACTACACGCAATATTTCTTCCGGAGATGTCAATCCGCATTCTACTTTGGCAATGCCATCCTGAATAAGTGTAGTGAAACCATTTTCCCGTAAATTTTTCCGCAAAAGTGTCTCTGATGAATTATCCGCAATAAGAGTCCTTAATGATTCATTGATTGTTACTATTTCATATATACCCATCCGGCCTTTATAACCGGTTTTATTGCACTTCTCACATCCTCTGGCAGAAAAAGCCTGAGGCAGTTCATAAGAACCAAGTACCGCGTTCCAGCGGTGTCTGATATCATCAGTCAATTCAGCCTTCACTTTACAATGAGGGCACAGTACACGTACAAGCCGCTGAGCAATTATCGCAAGTATAGAAGATGAAATGAGAAATCCGGGAATACTGAGATCTCGTAAACGCGTTACAGCGGAGATCGCATCATTTGTATGCAGTGTTGACAGTACAAGATGCCCGGTCTGTGATGCCTGCACAGAAATCTGAGCTGTTTCATTATCTCGAATTTCACCTATAAGAATTACATCCGGATCCTGCCTTAAAATGGAACGCAGTGCTGTCGCAAATGTAACACCGGCCTTTTCATTGATCTGCACCTGATTGATACCATCAAGCTTATACTCAATAGGATTCTCAATTGTCGTAATGTTGATTGCTTTGTGACGAATACGGTTCAGACATGCGGACAGTGTTGAACTTTTTCCACTTCCTGTAGGCCCAGTAACAAAAATCATCCCTTGTGGCTTTTCGACAAGTTCAAAAATGCGGTTAAGATCTTTTGGAGAAAAACCGAGATTCTTGAGATCTAAAAGAGCTTTATCATGTTTAAGCACGCGAATAACAGTTTTTTCACCGAAATGGGTAGGTAATGTTGACACACGAAAATCATAGACCAGTCCGTCTGCGTTATACCTGATTCTTCCATCCTGAGGAACACGTCTTTCAGCAATGTCAATATCAGCAAGAATTTTTATACGTGAAGTTAGCGGGAAGAACATCCCTTTTGTCACCTCTGTATGCTGTTTGAGCATTCCATCAACACGAAATCTGACAATCGCACTATGTTCCGAAGGTTCAATATGAATATCAGACGCACCCACTTTTATCGCTTCATCGAAAATAAGATTTGCCAACTTGACAACTGGTTCTGATTCCGTTGTCTGACGGATCTCATCAATTGATATATCCTCATCTTCACGAAGCTGTTTTTCGAATTCCTTTGAAATTTTTCCGGTAGAATGCTTGAAAATTGAATCACCTTCAAATAAAACCTTATGAACACGTTCCATTTCTGTAGGACAAATAAGAACTGTATCAATAACCAGATTGCTGCAGAGAGAAGCCAGAAGCACAATATCAAGATCAAGTGGATCACATACCGCAATGCGCAGAGTTGTTTCGGTAGAACTTAAAGGAATACAGCGTTTTTCTTTAAAAAGCTCGATTGGTAATTCTTTGAGAAGTTCGATTGCTACCTGATTTTCTATACCAGGTAAAAATTCCATTGAAAATTGTTCCGCAAGCGCTTCAAAAATTGCTTTTTCAGAAATCCCTGATTGAGCAGTCAATACTGATCCGATTTTCAGATTCTTTTTCCTGGCGAAAAGTTCAGCTTCATCAAGAACCGAATCGTCAATAGAAATGAATTTTTTCAGAATTGAGCCTAATCTGCGATCCATTGAACATCCATTAATATGTTAGCGTAAAAAACACTGTAAAGACTGTATACTACAGGGAAAAAGATTAATCATATACAGTAAATTGACAACAGTATCACCGGACTTTACTTTTCAATGAAAATAGTATTATGAACCGGCGAAATCATCTGAAAAAAAAAGGTGCGACAGATGAGTCCTGATGAAAATAACATTTTCCGTTTCAACAGTCCTAATTATGTTTAATAAAAATGGAGAATAGCTTATTTTGGAAGAGAAAGTTTGTTACTTTTATTAAAATAAATTTGTTCAAAAAAAATCAATGCTTTGAAAAAACCGGTATCATTGGCAATATTAGGATCACGCTTTGAGTTATTCAACTCTTTTTTCTGCCATTCGTTTATTTCAAATGCCAGTTCTTTTGCTGCAATTCTAAGACTCACAACATGCTCCTTTGACATTCGCCATTTTCTGATACGCAAATCAGACTTGATCGAATTCATGGAAATATCATATAGTGAATCTGCAATTTTTGCCTCTCTTGGAATATCCTCATAACTGCATCTTGCCAAAAGCACCATATAATAAAAACCATTGAGAAAATTGGGGAAATATGCATCAAAATAAAGACATCTGCCCCACTTCTCAGATTGCAGATTTTTTTCAAAGCTCCTGAGTGCTTCAGTAAATTGTCCGCAAACTTTACTTATCTGTTCTGCCTCAAAATTTGACATCTGATATGATTTAGTACTTGACTCGCGATACACTTTTTTTTCTGTACCATTTTTTGTCATGTTGACAAACATATCATCATTATCCGCAATAACATAGTAATCATCTGATTTGTCAAATATAATTCTTACTCTGCTGCACATTCCGGATGATTCATCCATGCCTATTACAATTTTTGGGAGATTTACATCATAAGATTCACGGGGAGCGGGCTGCTGTAATTTGTCTGTAGAAAAACAAAAAACTGCACATGTACCTATTACAGAAAAAATGCGGCACACATGCAGTTTTTTTAACATTTATTGTATCCTCCGAATCAGTGCATACTTGCAATCACTAAGAATCTGAAAGGAGGTTACAGTGATAGTGCTTCAAAAAAGAAGCATTTTATCAGATACTAATTTCCTTTCAGGCTTCTTCTGCGATCAGAAGAATCTGAGGATCCAGTTTCAAATGCAGATCAGAAGGCGAATCGCCATGATCTTTAATAAGCTTAAGTTGAATAAAGTCATTCTTAGACTCAAGCAGAATCAATACAGCGATATCATTTTCAATTTTCGAAAGAAGAAACGGTATTCCATTTTCATCGAAATTGTTTCCTTCTTTCGGAATTGTCATGCTGAACCAGATCTCAACCTGAAGCTCCTCAGCTAATTTCTTAAAAAAACTGAATTCTTCTTTAGTGATTTTTGAAAAATCATACCCATCAATGATAACACTGTCGGCCACAAAATGTCCATCACTAATCATTGACTGAATACTTTTTTTCACCTGATCCGCAGCAATGGCATCCTGACGGAAATTCATAATCAGACGATTTTTAGTAATATCATCATGAATATCCATTGCATTATCGAGCTTGTACCTGCGGGAGATCTCTTCAAAGATATCCTCATACCAGGCAACGATATGACTGGTATCTTTTGCAAAAGAAACATGAATTACATGTTTCTCCTGAATAAGCTGATCTGTGGCAATATGAACAAGGCATGCTGTTTTACCGACGCCCTTGCAGGCTGCGATAACACCAATATTGCCTTTACCGACTCCCCCATGAGTTGTTTTTTCAATAATTCTCAAGGGACTTCTTGTACTTAGTTCTTTTCGTACCATAGTGCGGTCTCCTTTATTTGCCTTTATTGCCTTTACTTGCCTTTTTTGGCATCATTTTTCTTTTTCTCTTCACACTCTTTCTTGAGCTGTTCAGATAATGACGATGGTACTTTACTGTACTTCATAAATTCCATCGTAAATTCAGCTTTCCCCTGTGTTAAAGAACGCAACACAGTTGAATAACCAAACATTTCACTAAGCGGCACTTCAGCATCAACGCGTGTAAAATTACTCTCCTCTGTTGTACTGACAATAATACCACGGCGCTGGTTGATTGAGCCTAATATGTTTCCCTGAAATTCGGTTGGACCCTCAACAGAAACTTTCATAATAGGTTCAAGGATTTCCGGTTTTGCTTTTTCAAACGCCTGCCAGAATCCGCCAATTGCAGCCTGCTGGAATGCGATATCTGATGAGTCAACAGGATGGAAAGATCCATCATCAATTGAAAGTTTTACACCAACAATCGGGAAGCCTATTATTTTGCCTTTTGGTAAACAATGACGAAATCCCTTATCGCATGAGGAGATAAATTCGTTTGGAATCGATCCGCCTTTGATATTATCAACAAATTCGTAATCTTTATCAGCATTAGGTTCGAGAATACCTGCAACACGACCGAATTGACCAGATCCACCGGTCTGCTTTTTATGAGTATAATCGAAACGGGATGCCTGTGTAATAGTTTCTCTGTATGCAACCTGAGGCATACCTGTATCAAGTTCTACTTTATACTCGCGCTTCATACGCTCAATATAAATTTCAAGATGAAGTTCACCCATACCTCTGATAATTGTTTCATTTGATTCAATATCAACAAAAGTACGAAATGTCGGATCTTCTTTTGTAAATCTATTCAATGCCTTGCCCAGATTGTCTGCTGACTTTTTGTCTTTGGGTTTGATTGCAAGAGAAATAACTGGTTCCGGCACAAACATTGTACTCATTGCATAGTTCATACCGTTTTCGGTAAAAGTATCTCCTGATGCGCAGTCAACACCAAACAATGCCACAATGTCACCGCAACATCCTTCTTCAATATCTTCCATTGAATTAGCATGCATACGGATGAGACGACCGACTTTAAAACGCCGTCCGTTACGGGTATTTGTCAGTTCAATACCTTTTTTAATTGAGCCCTGATAAACACGAATATATGTAAGCTGTCCATACTGACCATCTTCAAGTTTAAATGCAAGTGCAATGCAAGGTACTTCATTATTTGGAACGATAGGCACCTTTGCTTCATTATTATCAAGATCAAGTGCGTGATAATCAACTTCGGACGGATTAGGAAGATAATCCACTACACCATCAAGAAGTAATTGAATACCCTTATTTTTATAAGCAGAACCACAGAAAACCGGAGTAAGGTCAAGAGAGAGTGTTCCTTTACGAATGGCAATTTTAATCTGCTCAACAGTCTCAGTTCCTTCAAGGTAGGATTCTGCAAGTTCATCAGAATACATTGAAACAGCATCAAGCATTATGTCACGATACTCTTTTGCCTGATTAACGAGATCAGCAGGAATCTCTTCTATTCGGATATCATCACCACTTTTTCCATCAAAATACACGGCTTTCATGGTAACAAGATCAACAACACCTTCAAGCTTTTCCTCAAGGCCGATTGGAATCTCAACCATAACAGCATTATGACCAAGCTTTTCACGAAGCTGATCTTTTACGCGAAACGGATTTGCACCTGAACGGTCGCACTTGTTGACAAAAGCAAGACGCGGTACACTGTATCTTTTCAGCTGACGGTCAACAGTAATAGACTGAGACTGAACACCGCCGACAGAGCACAGTACAAGTATTGCACCATCAAGCACGCGAAGAGATCTTTCAACTTCAATGGTGAAATCAACGTGTCCCGGAGTATCGATAATATTTACATCATAATCTTTCCATTGGACGTTTGTTGCTGCGGATGCTATAGTAATACCGCGTTCACGTTCAAGATCCATTGAATCCATTGTTGCACCGACACCATCCTTACCTTTGACTTCATGGATAGCATGGATTTTCTGACAATAATACAGGATACGCTCTGTAAGCGTTGTTTTCCCGGAATCAATGTGTGCGCTGATACCTAAATTGCGCATTTTAGAAAGATTAGTCGACATAAACAGTAAAACCTCTCACTTAAAAATAGCGTTTCGTATACATTATAGTATAAATTCTCATCACTGTGTACCACAATCAAATTACCATATTTGCCAAAAATTGAAAGCTTGCTTTGCATTGAAACTTGATAAAACATTTTTCGGCTTATGCAACCCAAAATTCTCCGGTTGAATTTCTTCAAGCCAATAGTGGCATGAACTATTATACCAGAAATAACAGGGTACATCAATGGCCGACTAAAATAATTTATGCAAAAGTAATGTGATAACTTTTTTAGTCTTTTCTCTTACATTACATATAAAAATAATACTAATCCGTTGTGCCTGATCGCAATAAATAATATTTAAGTATTTTACGGCTTTGCCAACAACTTTTCATTTATTGGCTGCCTCATGTTTTAGGTGCCACCTGCTCATCATCCTTTATTTTAACGAATATCATAAGCACCATTGCCGGGATTGTTGCAATCAAACCAATGGAAAACAGATTTAAATAACCCATTTTCTCAACAATAACACCACCAAAACCACCAAATATGGATGAAAAAACCGACATGAATGCTGAACCAATTGCATAATGAGCTGCCTTAAATTCCTTTTTGCATGTTTTCAAGATATATACAATCAAAGCCGCGTTACCAAGTCCGGCTGCGATCTGTTCATAAAAGTAAACTGTACAAATCACTGCCAGTCCTGATTTTGTTGTCGCCAGTGGATGCATCCACGCGAGCCATATGTAGGCAGCAATATTGATATTCATTATAAGCGTAAGCGGCCATATCGCTTTTTTCAATCCAGTCTTTTTGATCCACAGGCCGCCAATTGATGTACCGGCAATAGCGCCTACAAGTCCTAATAGCCCTGTCATCCATGCAAGCTGTTCGTTAGTCACAAGCAGATATCGTTTAAGAAACGGAGTACCCATGGAAAAAATTATCTCATCACCGATCTTATAAAAAATTATAAAAACAAGACTAAGTGCTACTGCAGGCCTTGACTGTACAAGCAGAATTGCCAAAAGTGCAAGCATACTGTAGGCTAATGCCTGAACAATACTGAACTTCTGTAAATTCAGAACAGTAAACAGAACAAGCGCAATACCGACACCGCTCAATAGAGCCATTTTCGTACGTTCAAGTGAAACTTCAAGATAAGAGGAAAACGAGAGAAGAAAATCAGAAAATACTTTCTTAGCATTTGTCTGTACTTTTTTCCGAGTCTCAAAATCAGGTAATGCTGCAAGATGAAAAACTGTAAACAGCCCCATGACTGCTGCAGCTGCGCAGAAACCATATCCCCATGCTGTATATGCATCCATGCCTGAATACTTTTTTGTCAGATATCCGACCGCATAAATAATTCCGAATTTCGCAACTATCAATGCCATACGATATGCAAAAACACGATAACCTGTATATGCAGCCTGCTCCTTCTGATCAGGAATTCCCTCTATGTAATATCCATCAATAACGATATCATTTGTCGCTGCAACAAATGCGAATATGATAAAAATCACAACCAGTGCCTGTGTTGAAAGTATTGGATCTGCAGTGTGATTACTCATAAAACACACCACCGCAACTGCGGCAGTAAGCAGAGAAATAAGTACCTGTATTGTTATCATCCAGGTACGTTTACTTCCAAATATATCGACAAGCGGTGCCCATAAAAACTTAAGGTTCCATGGTATTCCCAGAAAATTCAGATATCCCAGATACCGCTCCTTCATTCCGATGTCAGTAAAAAAAACCATTGACATTATACGAACAACAGCGTAAGGGAATCCTTCTGTAAAGTAAGTTGTAAAACACCATATATTAGGTTTGATTTTTCCGGAGGGGGAAACAGATTCGTTTTGTGCAGATTGAGTTTTTATATCACTACTGACAGATTCTTTTGACACAATATATCCTTTTCAATGCAGTGCTGCCACTATGTAAATTACAGGAAGTATTTTCAGATTCAATATTTACGGCATATCTGAAAAATATTATCATATCATGCTATTTGTATTCAACAAGTTTACATTTATACATTCACTTCATGATTTATAAATATCCGCAATATCAGTGAATGGAAACGCTACCTGCGTCTGAGAAGTGTCCGTATGCCGGATACCTCACGGTGTATTGATTGATTTGATTGATTAATCATATCAATTCTACTGTTCACTGTATCTATTTTTTTAGTCACTGTGTCAATTTGCAAATACAATTTACCGGCTAACAGACGCATTCTTTCATCTCTTCTGAGACATTGTTCACGAAATTCAATGTATTCCTGCATCGGTACCGCAGATCTGGCCACATCCATGACTATCAGAAATTTCTTATCAATATACCACTTTGCCCAGAATACACCGCTGACAGCAAGTATTGCAATAATGACAGCCGCAGCACCGGCAATTGATGGGAAATGCTTTTTTATCAGATTTATTGAAAAACTATTATTGTCAACAATTACAGACTGATTTGCAGAGTGATAACTGCTTCTGTCTTTTGAGTCTGACGGTTCAGGAACAGACTTTTCAATTGGTTCATTTTTGTTATGATTTCCATGCTCAGCAGAATACCATACAATATTTCCATTAGTATCATGCGATGATATTACCAGACCATGAACAGCAAGATATTGCAAAGCATTCACTGCATTAATATCATCCATCCGCAGGTGATATGCTATATCTGATGCTTCAAAATAGTGGTTATTATTCAATCGTAAAAATTTGATTATACGCTGAATATGCACATTCATCACAAATATCTCCGGATCAGGTCTGATCAATATGACATTTCTGAAAATAATCAATGTGGCTATAAAATCAACCTGGATTTTCAGATAACCGGTATTTTGCAAAAATATATCCATAATGTTTACATTTTTTTCAGTTTTCAGTAATAATTATCAATTTGTACTGTTAAAAACAACATTTTATCTGTCTGGTAATTTTTTGTATTGTCAAATTTTTAATTTTTAATTTGTATGCGGTTGTTCTCTAAATTATTTTATTGAGACTTAACTTTTCAGTACTTGTTGAAATTTCGTTGCACTTAGATGCCCACCGTTACGTTTTGTTTACAGATGCGTTTTTAATATCAGACATATAATATGCTTTTTTGTTAAATACGCACATTATTTTTTATATGATTTACATTAGATTAATATGTATTATTACTTTTTTTTATTTAATAATGACAGATTTTTGTAATAATAAGTTTATCGAATTTACTATTGTTTTTTTGTTTTAAACTGATACATCAACTAATCACATTTCCCAGGAGGAGGTTTTATGCACCTTTCTAAACGAATAAACTGGTTCAGTTTATTTGTATTTGCTTTACTTGCTGCAGGACAGTTGTTTCATGCAACAGGTCAACCATCATCAGGCCTGACAATCTGCGGACAGCTTACAGATATCAGCGGCATTGATGTTGGCTCAGCCAGTCCGGAAGCACTAAATGTAACTGTTAAGATTTACGATCAGCAGACCGGAGGCACAGCACTGTACTCTGAGGATTTCAACCAGGCCGGCGGGCATGCGGTTTCAGTTGACAAAGGTTATTTCAGCGTAATCCTCGGTACAGTCAACTCTGTTGACACACTAAAAAACATACTCAGTAGTCATAACAACCTCTGGGTTGAGGTTATCGTTGATAGTGACGTATTAACACGTGCACCAATAACAGGTTCACCCTATGTTCTGCTGAATTCATCCATAACTAAACAACACGCAGCAAAATAAGAAATTGGAGCTTTAAATATGAATCATTCAAAACTCTGCTTATTTCTGCTCTTTGCAGCATTTTCAGTTCATACCGTTTTTGGTGCCGACTGGAAAGCCGCAGCAGCGCTGGAAGTAAAGCCAGGAATTGAATCTGTCAAGGTTAAAACATTGCAGTCGACTAATGAGAAAATAATCTTACAGTATGAAATTCCCATTGCAACTGCTATTGCAACTCCTCAGAAAAATAAAAATTCGTCAATTACTCTTCAGACAGGTAATTCTATCAGTTTCGGTCTTGAAGGTGAACCTGTTCTTCCAATAATTCCAGTAAAGGTAATTATTCCTGAAGGAAGAATAATTGACAACGTTACTGTCAACACAAAAGTAAAGTCAGCTATTCATGGCCAGTATGATATAGCATACCAGACTGCTTACACTCCTCTTATAAAAGGTGCCAAAATACGAACTGTCGGACCAAAAGCATCAATTTATAAATCTGACAATAAATTTCCAGGACAGGCATGCCAGGTCGTATCTGTTCAGAAATTGCATGGTGTAAATATTGCATATATCAACATTTCGCCTGTTATTTATTATCCATTGTCAAAAAACATTGTAAGTATCAATAATCTCGAACTTGAGATCACTACCAAACCGGCCAATTCAAAGACAATGAAAACAGCCTCATTTCCAAAGCGTATTGATACAAAGGCTTTGGGTATCGAAAATCCTGAAGTGCTTGACACATACAAATCAGCAGAAAACGCAGTCACAGGTTCCGCAAAACTTGGCATCTGCAATTCATCTGACAGTTATTCCTATGTAGTTGTTACAAATACTGCAATACGTGATGCGACAACAGACTACACAATCCGTGATCTTGTCTCCCGCCGTCAGGCACAGGGTTTTACAGCTACGATTGTTACTATTGATGCAATATTAGCTGGATATACCGGTACAGACAATGCTCAGAAACTTAGAAATTTCATTATTGATGCTTATACAAACTGGGAAACGCAGTATGTTCTTCTCGGCGGTGATGTAAGCATTATTCCCATGCGTAAACTATACCAGACACTTGAGGGCGGGAAGAAAATTCCAAGCGACCTTTATTATCAGTGTCTTGATGGCACATACAATTATGACGCTGACAACTATTGGGGTGAATCCACCGATGGAATCGGCGGCGGTGAAGTGGACCTTTTAGCTGAGGTTTCAATTGGACGCGCATCTGCTGAAACTCCGGAAGAAATGTCAAACTTTGTTTATAAAACACTTAAATATGAAACAGATTCCGAAGGTTCATCATATTTGCACAAAGCACTTATGTGCGGCGAACTTCTTGGATTTGGAGGTGTATCTGAATATGCCACAGCATCCATGGAAGAGGTTCGCAATGGATCAAGTGCAAATGGTTACACAACAGTAGGATTTTCATCATCCGCAGCAATGACGACTGATGATTTATACGATACAGTCGGTTACGAATGGCCGGCCAGTGAAATTGTTTCAATTATCAATTCCAACCAGTTCAGCATTATCAATCACCTTGGTCATGCAAACTACAATTATGTATTGAAATTTTATAATTCAACTGCTGACGCATTGACAAACACCAACCCTCTTTTTCTTTACAGTCAGGGATGTATCCCGGGC
>Ga0209800_10001153_pt1 | contig 30024 bp, 22 predicted proteins | sample Higcelweek8metaG_FD_187174 | JGI IMG/M metagenome (GOLD analysis project Ga0209800, IMG submission 187174) | Freshwater pond sediment microbial communities from the University of Edinburgh, under environmental carbon perturbations - High... | ecosystem: Environmental > Aquatic > Freshwater >...
ACTTATACTCATGAAACGGGAAAATGGTTACTTCATTGCAGTACTTTTTCACACTGAAACAGTGAATCTCAGGTAAAATAATCATGCCGGCAACAGAGGCCGGCATGATTTATGCACATTATCAAATGGTTATGAACAGGCAGGCCGCCTGAAATCTAAAGAATCAGCATGGCGTCACCATACGTTCCAAACCTGTATTTTTCCTTCACTGCCGTTTTGTAGGAGTCAAACAGCAGGTTGTAGCCCGCAAAGGCCGAAACCATCATAAGAAGAGTTGAATAGGGCAGATGGAAATTACTCACAAGCATATCTGGCACCTTGAAATCATACGGCGGGAAGATAAATTTGTTGGTCCACCCGTTGAATGGCTTCACCAACCCTGAGGTTGAAACGGAGCTCTCAAGTGTCCTGACTACCGTCGTCCCAACGGCACAGATCCTGCTCCTGCGGTCCTTCGCCTTATTGATAAGCACCGACGCCTCATCCGAGATGACGATCCTTTCCGAATCTACCTTGTGCTTTGTCAGGTCCTCAACATCCACATTGCGGAAATTCCCCAATCCCACGTGCAGGGTAATCTCTGCAAACTCCACACCAACTATCTCGAGCCTCTTGAGCAGTTCCCTGCTGAAATGCAGCCCGGCAGTCGGTGCCGCAACTGCACCTTCATGCTTCGCAAAAATCGTCTGATAACGCTCATTGTCCTCCGGCTCCACCGGCCTGTTGATGAACTTCGGAAGGGGCGTCTCGCCCAGCGAATAGAGTGTCTCCTTAAACTCCTCATAGGTTCCGTCGAAAAGGAAACGAAGAGTCCTGCCCCTGGAGGTGGTGTTGTCTATTACTTCGGCTACAAGAAGATCATCTTCACCGAAATAGAGCTTGTTGCCAATCCTGATCTTCCTTGCCGGATCAACCAGTACATCCCAAAGCCTTTGCTCACGGTTCAACTCACGAAGCAAAAAGACCTCAATCTCTGCTCCGGTCTTCTCCTTGTTCCCGTATAACCTCGCCGGGAAAACCTTCGTGTTGTTGAAAACAAGCACATCACTCTCCCTGAAATAGTCTACGATGTCCTTAAACACCTTGTGTTCAATCTCCCCGGTATCCCGGTGCACTACCATCAACCGCGATTCATCCCTGTTTTTTGAGGGATACAGTGCGATCAGTTCCTGGGGCAACGTGTACTTGAATTGAGATAGTTTCATGATCAGAATACGTTAGTGCAAGAATATTTATACGAATGAAATATCGTTTTGTTTCAAATTTTCCAGAATAAATTTCAATTCTTCTAATGTAAGGGCCTTTTCAAACCGAAAATCGCCTATTGCATTTCGAACAAGAGCCCTCAGGTGCGCACCGCTGCCCAGAGCCAGTCCAAGATCCCGTGCAAATGCCCTGACATATGTGCCCTTACTGCATACGATCCTGATCTTTGCATCAGAACCGCTGTATTCAAGCAGCTCAAGCTCACGGAAGATAACCTTAACCTTGTCAAGCTTCATTTCTATCTTCTTCCTGGCCAGTTCATATGCCCTCTTCCCATCTACAAATTTCGCCGAGAAGAGCGGTGGCTCCTGATCCTGCTCCCCCAAAAATCCTTTCAGTGCCTCCCTGAGCAGTTCCTCAGTTATATGACCCGAAGGATACTCTCCATCCACATCACTTTCAAGATCAAATGAGGGTGTTGTCTGACCAAAATGTATTATTGCCGTGTACTCTTTGTCGAGGTCCCTGAATTGCTCAATACGCTTAGTCGCCTTTCCCGTACAAACAATCATCAGCCCCGTGGCAAGAGGATCCAGCGTCCCGGCATGCCCCACCTTCAGTTTCTTCAGCCCGCAATGATGGCGAATGGCCAGCTTAACCTTGTTCACCAGGTCAAATGACGTCCAGTAAAGCGGCTTCTGAAGCAGCAATACCTCACCCTCCTCGAAGTCAGAGCATTTCTTCAGCACTCTCAGGCAAAGATTATCAGAGTAAGTCCAACAATTATACAGTAAAGGGCGAACCATCCAAGCTTACCCTTCCTTACAATATTTATCATCCACCGGCAGGCAGCATATCCTGACACGAACGCTGCAACAAATGCGACTATCAGCGGGAACAACACCCCGCTCATGGCCTGAGGTTCGGCGGTAACTACCTCCATTAAATTGGCACCGATTATCGGGACAATAACCATCAGGAACGAGAATCGCGCCAGCTCGTTCTTGCTGTTTCCCAGCATCAGGCCGGTTGAGATGGTCGAGCCCGACCTGGACAATCCGGGAAGTACTGCAATTGCCTGCGCTATTCCCATCAGGAATGCACCGCCGTAGGTGATGGGCTTCTCCCTCTTTGGAACGAAGTGTCCAATCAGCAAAAAGAGAGCGGTGACCAGGAGAAACGAGCCGGTAATATCCATATCGGCAACAAACAGAGACTCAACCTGATCCATCAGTGTAAACCCAACTATGGCAACAGGTATCATTGAGACGACCAGCTTAAGCGCATATACAGTCTCTTCGTTCATCGTAAACTTAAATACACCGGAAAGGATCTTCATAATATCCTTCCAGAAGACAACAAGGATACTCAGTACAGTTGCACCATGAACGGCGACCGAGAAGAGAAAACTCTCCTCTATGCCTCCGAACAGATATTTCACTATCTCAAGATGTCCATCACTGCTGACAGGAAGAAACTCAGTCAATCCTTGTACCAGTCCGAAGATCAGCGCCTCATACCAATTCATTCTCAGTCATTTGATTTAAAAACCGGACGCAAATCCTACTCCCTGGGCCTTTTCATAATTGCATAAATCTCAAAAATAAACCCGGCCAGAACGATCAGCGGCGCCAGGGTTACCCTGCGAAAACTGAAGATATCCTCTGAAAATACTTTGGGGTCATCTGATCTCCCGCCGGCCATAAGTATGAATCCGACAATAATGACGGCGAAGCCTATGGCCATAAGCTTATAGTTCTCCCTCCCCAGGGCAAAACCGGTCTTCTTTTCTTCTTCCTTTTTAGCGACCATCTTTTCTAATAATATAATTTATCTTCATGCATGCCGAGATACCCGTTCACGGCGAAAAAAGTTGATATTCCGTTTATTACAACCCCCGCAACCACCAGCGCCAGGCAGAGAAGCAGGAACAGATTGATGTTCTCATAGGTAAATAGGGTGAAAAACTCTTTCTCAATGAGAAACATCAGTCCCATCAGCAGCCCGATTGCAATCAATGCTGCCAGGAAACCATAGAACAGGCTTTTAAGCAGAAACGGCTTACGAATAAATGACCTGTTTGCACCAATCAGCTGCATTGTATTGATCAGGTACCGCTTTGAATAGATCGAAAGCCTGATTGTGTTGTTGATAATCGTAAGTGCGATCAGAAACAGCAACAAACTGATAATAAGCAGAAATACACTTATCTTACGTACATTGTCATTGATAAGGTTAAGAATGGATTCCTGGTAGTAAACCTCATCCACAACCGGGTAATCGGAGATTACCTTTTCAAGCTTTATCACACTGTCGGGATGGGTGTAATCTGCAAGCAGATAGACATCAATAGTCGGCATCAACGGATTGTATCCCAGGAAATTCAGAAAATCCTCACCCAGCTCATCCTGCAACTTCACGGCAGCCTCATCCTTGGAGACATATTCGGTCTGCTTTACGTAGGGCTTGGCATCAAGCTCCTTCTGTAACATCCTGATATCAGCCTCACGTGCATCCTCCTTCAGCATAATTGTGAACGAGAGACTCTCCCTGAAATAGTCAGACAGCTGACGTGCATTGATCAGCACCATTCCCAGAATGCCCAACAAAAAGAGTACCAGGGAGACACTTACAACCAATGTGACATATGAACTGCCGAGCCTGTACCTGGATATCCCTCCCGTTGATTTCGCCACTACTAAAACTTTGCGTCAAAAATAACATACAAACCGCCAAATCCTTCCACCACACTGAGATTTTTTAAGTAAATGAGGGGAATAGCGAAATTGACGGGTTGATTACAACCTGCCGGGGATGGTGTAATGAAAAGCAACTAATGAAAAAGAGGTCAGGCCTCCACTACGGTCATCCAGCCGAACTCATCCGGCTCATCTCCATACTGAATGCCAACAAGCTTATTGAAGAGCTTCATTGATACAGGCCCCGGCTTGCCGTCCTTGCAGTACTCATAAACCTTGCCTGTATCCGGGTCAACGATTTTGGCTATAGGGCTGATAACGGCAGCTGTTCCGCAGGCCCCGGTCTCCTCGAAATCAGCGAGTTCCTCAACGGGAACCTGGCGGCGTTCGGTCTTAATTCCCATACTCTCCGCTATCGCGATAAGACTCTTGTTCGTTATCGAAGGCAGGATGGAAGACGACTTGGGAGTGATATAGGTATTGTTCTTTATCCCGAAGAAGTTAGCCGGGCCGCATTCATCGATGTATTTCTTTTCTCTGGCATCCAGGAAGAGTGCGTTGCCGTACCCTCCGTCACGGGCTCTGACAATAGCCCTCAGGCTGGCGGCATAATTGCCTCCCACCTTAATACTGCCTGTGCCAAGAGGCGCCGCACGGTCGACATCACGGCAGATCATCATGTTGACAGGCTTAACTCCACCCTTGAAGTAGGGACCCACCGGGGTAACGAAAACAATAAAAGTATACTCAGATGCCGGCTTTACGCCCACTTCAGCACCGCTGCCGTAAAGCACAGGCCTGACATAGAGTGATGCACCTGAGCCGTATGGGGGAACAAATTTTTCATTAAGCCTGACAGCTGTAAAGACGGCTTCTTTGAACAGTTCCATCGGTACCGGTGCCATGTGTATCCCCTCTGCTGAAGAAATCAACCTCCTGGCATTCTCATCCCACCGGAAAAGCCTCACTTTCCCATCACGTCCGCGGTAAGCCTTCATCCCTTCAAAGGCCTCCTGTCCGTAATGCAGGCCGGTGGCTGCGATATGAACACTAATATGCTCGGAATCAGATATTTCGGGCTTGCTCCACTGACCGTTTTTATAGTAACATCTAACATTGAAGTCAGTCCTGATGTAACCAAAAGGAAGATTGTTCCAGTCTAAATTTACCATGATGTCAATTTTTGGATTTTTCAAATGTACAGTATTATACCAAAGTTCCAAATGATTTTAAATATTGTTGAGCCGCTCACCGGCAAATACGCGCAGGGCATTCAGCTGCTCATCAGCAGGAACTGAACGCAACCGCCTCGCTGTCTCCGTCAGGAACTGATTATTCTCAATGGTTGATGCCACCTCCCTGAACCATTTCTTTTCGTCTGCTGTCTTTCCGTAGGCCTTTTCTTCCCGGTACAGTTTATCTATCATTGCAACAAAGTCAATTCTGCCGGTGAAGTCATAAACCGCATCATGCAACACCTTGCCGGCCGCACTCTCGTTTTCAGGCGAGGTTGCCGAAGCTATCAGTGCAATGACGGCCTCAAACGTCCCGGGCCCGAATCCGTAAACAGAGAGTATCTCTTCTGCTCTCTTCCTGGAAGCTGTATCCGGGTCATTATAGTCAAAGGCGTAGCCGAAATAAATGAACACCGAAGCCAGCCTGAGATGAACATACTCCTGATCACTAAGCTTCTCGGCCCTGGCCAGCAGATCAGCCTGAAGGGCAACGCTCCTGATGTAATCGGCACTGTGGAAGAAGAGGTCCGGAGAAGCAATCTCCGAATATTTGCTGAAGACGTGCTCTTCAACATCCAGCACACGGATCATTTCGATCTTCGTCAGGAACCTGCTGTTGGGAGAGCCGTCAGGTTCACGCAGATCAGGCCTTATTCCCGTCACAAAGTACATGTCGAGGTCCCCCTTGTACTTTACCGGCATCCTTCCACGGTAGTCACAGGTAAAATACTCCTTTACAAACTCATAGGTGGTACCTGAGATATTTATCTTGCCGGGCTCCCCGGACGATTCCATCCTGCTGGCGGTGTTGACGGTATCACCCCAGATGTCATATGTCATCTTCTTGTGACCCACAACGCCTGCTATGACCGTCCCTGTATGTATTCCGATCCTGATATCCCAGAACCGAGCTGCAGGCCTGGAGGGATCATTCTTCATCTGGTGCATGTACTTCTGCATGTCCAGGGCAGCCAGAACCACCTCCACCGGGTTGGTCCTGTTCCTCTCCGGAATACCGCCTGCGCACATATAAGCATCACCAATGGTCTTGATCTTTTCTATCCGGTACTTCTCTGCCACAGAGTCGAAATGAAAGAAAAAGCGGTCGAGCTCATCAATAAGAACTTCCGGATTCATCTCTTCGGCTATCCGCGTAAACCCCTGGATATCTGAAAACAGAACCGTCACAAAATTGTATTTCCTTTTATCTGCCTTGCCTTTCAGCATGATCTCCTCAGCAGTGCCCTTGGGGAGCATATTTGCAAGCAGGTTGTCCGATTTGTCCTTTTCATGCTGCAGTTCTTCGGTTCGCTCGGTAATCAGTTGCTCAAGCCTCCTCTGCCTCGCCATGAAAAGGCTGTGAAGACGCATTCGCAGAAGGAATCCTCCCAGGATAAGCAGCAAAGGGTAAATTATCCATGCCAGGGGAGAGAAGTACCACGGTGCCTTCACCCTGAATCTGAAAGAACCGTCCCCCTCCTCAGTAGCACCTTCAAGGCGATACCTGTACCTGAAAGTGTACCTTCCCCGCCCAAGGTCCGTGTACTCCTTGTAAGCCCGGCCGCTCCAGGCAGTCCAGTCAATATCCGGTCCGGCCATGAAATATGAATACTCAATCCCGTGATGTTCCTCCATTATGAAGACTACGCCTTCGCGAAACTTTAAAACAGGCATTCCTGCCGCAGTGTCAATCCTCTCTCCTGACCTGTAGAGATGCATCGCCGTTATCCTGCCTGATGGCTCTATCCCACCCGCCTGGATCGGACCGGCAACAGGTCTGACAATACCCGAACCTGCACACAGCATGATTCCGGTTAAGACAAACCAGCGGAAATGGTTCAAAACCATAGGGGACCAGAATAAGTGATATATACAAAAATAAACTAATATTTTACTGTTTTGGTATGCCACAACGGCCTCATCACGATGCAATGATTATTTTTGCCCTTTACCCCTTCCCGACATGGAACTTGTATTCGCTACCAACAACAAGCATAAGATAAGAGAGATAAGTGCTCTCCTCAACGATGATTTCAGGATTCTGGGGCTGACAGACCTCAATATAACCGAAGAGATCCCCGAGGAGGCGGAGACCCTTGAAGAGAACGCCATGTTCAAGGCCAGGTTCGTTCATGAAAAGACCGGCATGAACGTCTTTGCCGATGACACCGGACTGGAGGTAAGCGCGCTTGGCGGAGCCCCCGGGGTCTACTCCGCAAGGTACGCGGGTGAAGCCAAAAGCTTCGATGACAACATTGACAAACTTCTCCGCGAGATGGGGTCCGCAAGTGAAAGAAGCGCCCGGTTCAGAACAGTAATAGCGCTTATCCTTGACGGTAATGAATATCTTTTCGAAGGAATCGTTGAGGGCGAAATCATCAGGGAAAGAAGGGGTACAGGCGGATTCGGGTATGACCCGGTTTTCATTGCATCCGGTTATGACAAGACCTTTGCCGAGATCCCCCTTGAGGAAAAGAACAGCATCTCTCACAGGGCCAGGGCTATGAAACAGCTCCTTGCATTTCTCAATGAGAGGACCAGGCAACGGGACTGAAATCTCAAGTGGTCATACGATAATGAAAACGGTCATATCAATCACATGCATACTTCTATCATCCCTGATGCTTAAAGGACAGGGAGCGGTAGGGTCATGGAATGACCGTCTTCCCTACAGCAGATCGTACAGCCTCGCCACCGACGGAGCAAAGATCTGGTCATCAAGCGGCAATGCTATTCTTGTATATGATTTGAAAAGCGGGGTCACATCATCACTATCCAAAATTTCAGGCCTGACGGAGTCTGCCATTGCTCATATAGCCTGGTGCGAAGCTGAAGAATCGCTTGTAATTGTCTACCGGAGCACGGGAATTGACATCGTTAGAAAAGGGATCATCACACATATCCCGGACATTAAGAACAAATACATCCCGGGCCTTAAGGAAATTTACGGTGTGACTGTCAGCGGAAGCCGCGCACTCCTTTCGGGAAGCTTTGGCATTGTTGTCGTTGATGTGAAGGGCCGGTACATAGCCGATACATGGAGGCCGGGTCCCGACGGAGAAACCAATGGTGTAAATGAGTCCGTGATACTGAATGACAGGGTCTTTGCAGCCACCTCCCGCGGCGTCTTCTCAGCCCCGCTAAGCCGGCAGGGTCTCTCTTATTTCGGAAACTGGGACCGGCTTGAGGGTTTCCCCTCTGCAGGATCGGAATTCACCCGGATAGCCGTTGCGGGGTCAGCCCTGATGGTCATAAAACCAGGAGCCTCATCGCCAGCCACTTCCCCCGATTCTCTGTTCCTCATCTCGCCGGGACAGAATGCGGAACTGATCACCACCGAATCAGCAGGATCAATCAAGGCTCTTGACGGCGATGGTAACAGGGTGATTGCATCTCTCTCCTCTTCCATCCGTATCCTCTCAGCGCAGGGCGAAATCATCAGGGAGATATCCGGGTACGGATGGACAAATGCAAATCCCGCGGGTACACTTGAAGCGGGAGAAAATCTCTGGATCGCTGATGCTTCCGCCGGCCTGGTTTCAACCTCAGACTACATTCAGTTCACTAGCCATACACTCCCCGGACCATACACCGCCAATGTGGCTGACATCGTCTTTTCCGGCAATAATTTCTACGTTACCGGAGGCACTGTGGACAATGCGTGGGGGAATGTCTACCGTCCTCTGCAGGTCTTCACCGGCAGCGGCGATTCGTGGCAGAGCCATATACTCTACGGCGAGGCCGACAGGGATGCAATGCGGGTGATAGCTGACCCGGATAATGAGAAACACTTCTTTGTTTCATCATGGGGAAACGGTCTTTATGAATTCCTGGACGGCGAAGTCATCAAAAACTATAACCAGTACAACTCACCGCTTTCGAGTATCAGGCCCGGTGAGAACTACACCCGGCTTTGCGGCCTGGCATGGGACAGGTCCGGCAACCTGTGGATGACTCAGACCGGCGTGCCGGGAAACCTGAAAGCCCTCACCCCTGACGGCACCTGGATAACCTCACCTGTCAACCTTAATGTGACAGCGGTCGGAGACATTGTAATTGACCGTAACCAGTACATATGGGTTGTCCTTCCGCGCGGAAACGGACTGCTTGTCTATGATCCGGCCGGAACCCCGGCCAGCACCTCCGATGACAGGTATATCAGGCTGCAGGTCCAGGACACGGAAGGACACACTTTGAACAACCTCTTCTCAATAGCAACGGACCTAGACGGCAATATCTGGCTGGGGACCGACATTGGACCTGCCGTATACTACAACCCGGGAAAAGTATTCTCTTCAGAGTTGAAGGCATCGCGAATTAAGATTCCCCGTGACGACGGGTCAGGGCTGGCTGATTATCTTCTCGGCACGGAGACGATTACATCGGTCGCTGTTGATGGCGCCAACAGGAAATGGTTCGGGACGTTAAGCTCCGGCGCCTTTCTTATGTCTGACGACGGGAGGAAGGAACTGGTTCACTTCACTTCGATCAACAGCCCTCTCCTCTCGGACAACATTGTGAAGATCGCAGTCAATAGCACAACCGGCGAGGTTTGGTTCGGAACATCGGAGGGCATCGTTTCCTTCCGGGGTGAGGCCACTGCAGGAGTCGAGGACTATTCAGGCATGTACGCCTTCCCCAACCCGGTCAGGGAAGACTTTGAAGGAGTGGTTACAATCACAGGCCTGGTTGAAAACTCATCTGTCAAGATCACGGATGTAAGCGGAAACCTTGTGTATGAGACGACCTCCCTGGGCGGGCAGGCAACCTGGGACCTGCGAAACTACCGTGCCAGGAGAGTGTCAACCGGAATTTACCTGGTCTTCTGCACCAATGACGACGGCAGCCTGGCCGGTGTAACAAAGATGCTTGTAATAAGATGATCAGTTTTCGGTGATCAGGCTCTGAATCCTTTCTATCTGCAGCTTCTTGTTAACCTCCCTAAGCCTGCGGGCTGTGGCGGTAAAATACTGATGCCCTGAAATAAACCTCACCTGCAGCTTGTTCCAGTCGTTCAGACTTGTGATTTTATCCTGAGCCTTCAACTCCTCGTAAAGAGTGTTGGACACCGGAATGAAATCGCTTCGTCCCAGATAATCAAGGTCAGAATCACAGATGATCTTCTCAAGAATGTCAGTAGGCCGGGGAGGCAGTTTCGTTGACATGATGATCCCGCAGATCCTCTCAATCTGTTCCCCGCTGTAACCGTAGGAAGGCAACATGCTGCGGGCAAGTAGTGTCCCCTGGTACTCATGATCGTCATACGAGACTGTATGGCCCGCATCGTGAAACAGGGCAGCGGTCTTCAGCAGCAGTATCTCCTCGTCGGTGCAGCCTTCAGCCCAGCCGATCAGCTCCACCTCCGTGACAACGTCAACAGTGTGTTTTACATTATGATAAAAGAGGTAGTCCGGAAGTTCCTTCTCAAGTTTATCCAGGATGACCTCCTGGATGTCAGTGAGCTGGATAAGTCCGAATTTGACCCTGAAGGCATCATTTGGAACAGACCCGTTTCCGTTGGCTGAAAGCTCCGGCAACAGTCCGTTTACCTGGTACATCTGGATATTGCCTGTATACTTCACCGGAAGCTTACCGAAGTACTCACATCCGAAAAACTCCTTAACCAGTTCGTATGTCATCACCGAGATCAGAATTGAATCCCTGTCAGAGACGCCCTGAATGCGGCTGGCAGTATTTACAGCCCTCCCCTTGATGTCATATGAGACCTTGCTCTTGCCTGAAATTGTTGCAGATACCGGGCCTGTGTGTATTCCTATCTTGAGATTCCATATCCTCTGCTCGCCCCTGCGTGCTGCCTCGTAATCCCTGAGAAACCGCCTCAGCTCCACAGCAGCCATCACCACTTCGACCGGGTTTGTAATGTTCTTTGAAGGAATCCCACCGGCGCACATGTAGGTGTCACCGATTGTCCTTATTTTTTCAACATGGTATTTGCTGATTATCCTGTCAAATTCGTAGAAAATCTCATCCAACTCATCCATTACCCCGCCGGGGTCCATCCCTTCAGTTAGATTTGTAAAGCCCTGGATGTCAGCAAACAAAACAGTAACCATGTTGAACTTCAGGGTCTTCTCCTCCTCGTTCACCCTCACTCCCTTAAGTTCATTATTCTCAATGAGAAGCCGGTATTTCTCTGTTGTTTCCAGTAGCCGGTCCTTCTCCTTCTCCAGCTTTTTAACCTGCTCCTCGAGCTCCTTGTTCTGACGGACAAGCCTGGCTATTCGCTTGAGAAGCTGATCTCTGGATGATGATTCCATCTTTAATTAATTGCAATAATTATCCTTTCTAATAAACTCAGAGTAGCGGTTCGCAGTATGCTGTGATGAAACTTTAATACTTTTGGGGTGACCTGACTGACAATGCTGACAAGGACAAAAGCGATACTTCTTCACCATGTGAGATACTCGGACAACTCGCTTATAGCTCATTTCTATACACAGGAGTACGGGCGTCTGGCGGTCATGGTGAAAGGAATTTCCTCGAGGCGTGGCAGTGCCAGGTTCAACTACTTTCAGCCGCTGAATATCTTCAACATCGAGCTTTATTATTACGATAACCGTGAGATGCATAACCTGAAGGAGATGAATCTCGCATACATTCCGGGCAATATTTCAAGCGACATAAACCGCACCACAGTGGCCATGTTCATCAGTGAGATCCTGAATAATATTATCAGGGAAGAGGATGTGAACAGGCCGCTTTTCGATTTTATTGAATCATCCGTCATCACACTTGACGGGATGGTTACAGGAATCAGCAATTTCCATCTATGGTTTCTTGTCGCTTTGACAGACTATGCAGGGATAGGCCCGTCACACACATTCATGACAAACTGCTGGTTTGACATGCTCACCGGACAGTTCACACCGCAGCAGCCGATGCATCCAGATTGCCTTGATCCGGACGGCGCCAGTGTGCTGAATCGTCTGCTTCAGATGCAGGCTGAAGATATTGCATCGCTGAAGCTCTCCGGGGATGAGCGTACCGAGCTCCTGACCAGGATCCTGAAGTACTACAGCCTCCACCTCCCCGGCATCCGGGAGATTCGCTCACTTCAGGTTCTGAAGGATATTTTCAGATGAATTAATCACTCTTTAGCTATCTTTGAACAAAATTGCCCAGATGCCAGTCATACCATCCGTTATAAAGTGGATCAACACAAAACGCCTTTCACAGATTGAGCTCTTCAGGAAATACCCTGCTGAAACCCAACAGGAGGTATTGACCCGGCTCCTTGCAGCCAGCAGGGATACTCTTTGGGGTAAGCAACGAGGTTATGCCTCGGTGGACACTCACGAGAAGTTCTGTATGAATGTGCCCGTTCAGACTTATGAGGAGCTTATCCCATACGTTGACCGGCTGCGCGCCGGTGAAAAGAATGTGCTCTGGCCGGGTGAGGTAAAATGGTTCGCCAAATCGTCAGGGACAACGAGTACAAAAAGCAAGTTCATCCCGATCACCCGGGAGTCTCTCGAAGATACCCACTACAGGGGCACCAAGGACTGCATTGTGCTTTACACCTCATATAATGCTGCATCAAGGATATTTTTAGGCAAAGGGCTGACTCTTGGAGGCAGCCACCAGATAAACAGCTTCAGCAACAACTCGCTCTTCGGCGATCTCTCAGCCATCCTGATTGAAAACGCTCCGGCTTATGCCGACCTTATCCGCACCCCGCCGGCACGTATCGCCCTGATCGAGGACTTCGAGGAAAAGATGAGGATGATAACCGAGATGACTGTTGAGATGAACATCACCAGCATCTCCGGAGTGCCGTCCTGGTATCTAGTCCTTATCCGCCACATACTGACAGTAACCGGTAAGGAGAACCTGCACCAGGTCTGGCCAAACCTGGAGGTATTTTTCCACGGCGGCGTCAGCTTCGCACCTTACCGTGAGCAGTACAGGAAATTGCTCCCTGACCCGAAAATGAACTACATGGAGACTTACAATGCCTCCGAGGGTTTCTTCGCCATCCAGGATGACCTGACGGACAGCTCGATGCTCCTGATGCTCGACTATGGGGTCTATTATGAATTCATCCCCGCCGACAAGGCAGACACGGACAACCCGCAGACACTCACAATAGGAGAGGTTGAAAAAGGTGTCAATTACGCTGTGGTGATCTCAACAGACGGAGGACTGTGGAGATACAGGATCGGTGATACAGTTGAGTTTACAAGCCTTTATCCGCACAAGATCAGGATAACCGGTCGTACTAAATTGTTTATCAACGCCTTCGGCGAAGAGCTTATAATTGACAATGCTGAAAAGGCGCTTGAAAAGGCATGCCACGGCACGAACGCACATATTACCGAATACACAGCCGGACCTGTCTATATGGGAGACGAGAGCCGCGGCGCACACGAATGGGTAATTGAATTTGAAAGAGCTCCCGAAGATCCCGAACATTTCATCGAAATACTGGATACAACCCTTAAAGCTCTCAACTCTGATTATGAGGCAAAAAGGTACAAAAACCTGACTCTGGCTCGTCCCGTTTTGAAGATTGTACCCGCAGGCACATTCTACAAATGGTTCAGAGAGAAAGACAAACTCGGGGGACAAAACAAAATGCCTCGTCTTTCCAATAGCAGGGAGTTCGTTGAGAGTGTCCTGAAAACCGCCGGTGTGTAAAATCTTTTTATTAACAGAAGGTTCTTAACTTTCCCTTTTTCCTATATTTAACCACGTAATCAAACAGTCAATTCTATGCATATAGCCATTGCAGGTAACATCGGGTCAGGCAAGACAACCCTGGCCGGACTGCTCTCTAAACACTACGGCTGGCAGGCTCATTATGAGGATGTTGACGACAATCCGTACCTGAATGATTTCTATGAGGACATGCAGCGGTGGTCATTCAACCTGCAGATCTACTTCCTGAACTCACGATTCAGCCAGGTGCTCGAAATCAAAAAGGCAAAAAATACAATCGTCCAGGATCGCACCATCTACGAAGATGCATATATTTTTGCCCCGAACCTTCACGCAATGGGGCTTATGTCAACCCGTGACTTCGAAAACTACTTCACCCTCTTCAAACTGATGAGCTCGCTTGTTGAACCACCGGATTTGCTCCTTTACCTCAGGGCTTCCGTTCCGACCCTTGTCAACCAGATCCAGAAGCGCGGCCGCGAATATGAAAGCTCTATCAGACTCGACTACCTCAAGAGACTCAACGAACGATACGAAGCATGGATCGAATCATACAAGCTGGGCAGGTTATTGATCCTCGAAGCCGACTACTATGATTTCCCTGAGAACAAGGAGCACCTGAACGAGGTGATTGACAGGATAAATGCCGAACTGCACGGACTCTTCTGAAATACATTAGAAAAAGATATGAAAAAGACCATCCCGGAGATGGTTTTTTTATTTAATTTTGGTTGTGATAAGTGTTCTCAATGTCTCAAAATTCAATACCTAAATGATCATGAAAAGATTATTAGTATTTATTTCATTTGTTGCTGTCTGCATCATCTCCTCAGCGCAGGGCAATGCTGACAAAACAGTACCTGTTGATCCGGATTACCGGATTGGCAAACTTGAAAACGGTCTTACCTACTATATCCGTCACAACACGGAACCGGCAGGCAGGGCCAGCTACTACATAATCCAGAACGTGGGCGCCATCCTTGAAAAGGACAACCAGAACGGACTGGCTCATTTCCTGGAGCATATGGCCTTCAACGGTACAAAGCATTTCCCCGGCAAGACCCTCCTCAGTACACTCGAGAAGCACGGGGTGGCCTTCGGACGCAACATCAACGCCTACACCAGCTTTGACGAGACCGTCTATAACCTCAGCGATGTACCCGTTGACAAACCCGGCCTTGTTGACACCTGCCTGATGATACTCGCCGACTGGTCTGATTTCCTTACTCTTGATGAGGAGGAGATAAACAAGGAGCGCGGCGTCATCCTGGAAGAGTGGCGCAGCAGGCGAAATGCCCAGTGGAGGATGATGACACAAATGCTGCCCGTGGTATACGAAGGGTCAATGTATGCCAAACGTGACATTATAGGCGACACCGCGGTCATTAAAAACTTCGACCCGGAGACGCTAAGGGCCTTCTACCACGACTGGTACCGCACTGACCTGCAAGCCATTGCAGTCGTGGGTGACGTTAACGTGGATGAAGTCGAAGCCAGAATTAAAGATATCTTCACTCCCATCCCGGCAGTCGAGAACCCGATACCCAGGCCGGAGAACCTTCTTACAGCAAAGAAGGGTACAGAGTATCTCCTGATCACTGATCCCGAAGCCCCGAGGACAACAGTAAGCCTGATGATCCTCGACCAGAAACCGGATAAGAGGGCAAAAGACATGGATTACATACGTGACGGATTCGTCACCTCCCTGATGAACACGATGATGGGCAACCGCTTCAGCGAGCTGGTACAGAAAGGGACTCCACCCTTCATTGCCGGGGCACTCAGCTACTCTGCCGACCTGCCAAGGAGCTACAATGTACTTAACGTGGCTGCTTACACAAATGAGGGGCAGGAAGCAAAAGGTTTTGAAGCCGCTGTCACAGAGCTGGAGAGGGCACGGCGCCACGGGTTCACAAAAGGGGAACTCGAAAGGGCCAAAGCCAGCATGCTTTCCAATTTCGAGAATCTCTACAAGCAGAAAGACAAAATTAGTAATGACGACTGGGCCGGGCAGATACAGGACCATTTTCTGACCGGAGAACCAATACCTTCGATGGATGTGCAATATAACTATTACAAGGAAATCCTGCCAAAGATCACTGCCGAAGAGGTCACGGCAAGGCTTCGTGAACTGACATCTGACGATAACAGGTTCATTAATATCCAGGGACCTGATGACAAGGAACACATGACAGAGGCAGAGGCCCTGGCAATTATCGGGAAAGTGGCCTCAGCTGACATCAAACCCTATGAAGATATAACCGGCGGCAGTGACCTCATCTCTGGGGAGCTGAAAGGAGCGGAAGTTGTCAGGACCGTTCCTCTGACACAGTTTGGAGCTACAGAATGGACTCTTGCAAACGGAGCAAAAGTAATCTTCAGACATGCCGATTACGAGAAGGATAATGTCACTCTAAGCGGTTACGCCTTCGGAGGATCATCCTTTTATCCTGATTCACTTGAACCGGCGCTGAACCTCTTCCCGCAGGTAATCTCAATGTACGGTGCCGGAGACTTTGATAACGTGGCACTGACAAAGATGCTGGCCGGAAAGAAAGCCTCAGTATCTCTGGGGATCCAGGAAACGATGCAGACAATAACCGGATCCTCCACACCTAAGGATTTCGAGACAATGATGCAGTTGCTCTACCTCCGGTTCGCCCGTCCAAAGTTTAACCCTGAGGCGTACAAAGCGATCATGGGGCGGTTTACGGCAGTTATTACGGCAATGCAGAAAGATCCTAACAAGATATTGTCAGACAGCCTGCAGATGAACATGACCGGGTACCACCCGAGAACATTCCTCCTGACCCCCGAATCGATGAAACTCATTAAATTCGAAGACATTAACCACATATATGAGACTGCCTTTGACGATGCCTCATCCTTTACCTTCTTCATTACAGGCAATATTGATGAATCTGTTGCCCGTGAGATGGCTTCGCTCTATATCGGATCACTCCCCTCGAAATACCTCTCAGAGACCTACAGGAACCTGGGAATGGATCAGCCCGACGGAACAGTCAAAAAAGAGATAGCAGTGCCGCTGGCCGTACCAAAAGCGACTGTGGTCATGAGTTATAATGCTGATGTTCCTTACAAGCCTTCAGAATACCTGGGAATGGATATCCTGCAGGGTATACTCGATCTTGTTTACACTGAAAAAGTGCGCGAGGAAGAGGGCGGTACGTACGGCGTAACCATTAATGCCTCATCCCAGAAAAGGCCTGAGGAGAAAGCCATGCTGATGGTTATGTTTGAATGTGACCCGGAGAGAGCTCAGGAGCTGAAAGCCATCATTTACAAGGAGCTGGAGGAGATTGCCAAAAACGGACCAAAGCAGGTGGATCTGGAGAAAACAGTCAGCAATATGCTGAAAACCCGTGAGGAGGCTTTGCAGCACAACACTTACTGGGCCAATACAGTACGTAACTACTACCTTACGGGGATTGACAGTAACGACAGCAGGAATTATGCCGATATACTCAACAAGTTCACCATCAAGAAAGTAAAGAAGATGGCAAAGAAATTCCTGTCTAAGGCTGATCTGCTGGAGATGGTTTTTGTGCCGGAAAAGAAATAAAATCAATTATCACACGGCCCATTTCAGTGCTGTGTGTTCTTTTATTGTCTTCCATATCAAGGCATTGTGCATCCGGTATCCGGGCGGCTATGTCCGTCCCCTCGTCATGACTGTGGAACCGGTCCTTTGAGGTGACGACCACAAGAGCAGGTACTGATATCTGTTCAAGACAACCCGCCATACGGTAATGGCTGAGCTGCCTGACGGCCATCCCCAGCCTTGCCGGCTCGGCAGTGTCAAGATTGCGGCAATTGATGAGGTACATCTCCTCATCAGTCTTAATATCAATCAGGAAGTTTCTCATATACCACTTCACAAATGGCACCACCGGCCGGTAGATGTATTTTGCCAGCTTCGCAAGCAATAGTACAATACCCTTGAAGGGGAACGAACTGTTAGGCTCAATCAGGAGCACCGCCTCCGGCTTGCGCTGAAGACGCGGAAAGGCTTCGGCAATGGCAGTTGCTCCGAGTGACCAGCCTGCCATTACAAAGTGTACTCCTTCAGGAATTATGAGCTCCGCATAATGAACAATGTCTGAGGTAATTTCATCTACCGAAAAACGGTGATAAGGGCTGATTCCCGCAGTGCTTTTTTCGCGGGTTTCAACATAAAACACTGTATGGGTTCGTGTCAGCTCAACAAGAGTCTCCCTGAAGTTTTCGATAAGCGAAACAAATCCGGGGATGAATATAATCACCGGAGCCGCCGCCGGCTCAGGAGGTGTGAAGACTACAGACAACAGCTCAACCCCTGTGGGGAGAGGAACATATTCAGCCCTGTAAGTGGCGCCACTGCAGCAAAAGGAAGAGTAATCCCTGATCAGCGGGTTGGCATCCATACGTATGATCTATATTTTAAACATTTATCCGCTACTTCACGGTTTCAATTTCAGTCGACCTGTAAGAAAATACGCTCTCCTTTTTGTTTCCCGTTTCAGTAACCTTCAGGCTCCTGAAAGATGCACCGTGAACATCATCCAGTACCACCGCCGTACGGTAATCCTTCTTGTCGCACACCAGTTTGACATTCTCGAAGGTTATCCCTTTTGCATGCCGGATATAGAAACCCCATGCAGGCAGCTCCTTGAACATCGAAAACTCCGGGTAGCTTGCACCCATCTCCGGAACCTTGTCAAGCTCGTCAAGCCCGACTTTTGCATAATGCGGGTTGCCACCTCCGGGGTAGTGTATCTCAATATTTCTCAGGGTGATGTTTTCAATCATTGCATCTGGCATACCCACAATCGCAGATGGGGAAATATTCCTGGGAAGATCCTCCACCGGCCCCTCATAGTTGTAACCGGCATCAGGCTTTGTTGCCGGAACCTCCGCATATATATTGGAAATCGTCACTCCGTTCATTCTCCCCTTTTTACCGGCCCGCCGTTCTCCTATTCTCAGGAAAATCACATTGCCTGTATTGAGAGACCTGAGGCTGTCTACAACAATATTCTCGACAAATCCACCGTCAACGGCGGCAAATGTAATTGCCGACCTGTATGTGTCAAACACCAGGTTATTGATTATGCTTATGTTACGGAATCCGCCATGCCCCACCGTGCCGAATTTGATACCGTTGGCGCTGGTCCTGACTGTGTTGTTCCGGATCCATACGTTCTGACAAACGAAGTCGGCACTGTGCGATTTCAGGCAGATGCCGTCATCGGCAGCATCAAAGTATGAATTTGAAACAACGACACTGTCACAGTCCACAATGTCAACGCCGTCATTGTTCCAGTAACTCTTGCTGTCTACCCTGATATTGTCGATGACCAGGTTTTTGCACTGGTCATATTGCTGGTTCCAGCTGCCGGGGTCCCTCAGGTTGATATCCCGGATCACTATGTTCCGGCAGCCCCTGAAATAGATGTTCTGGGGACGTATCGTCTCATTTGGACGGTCATACTTCAGAGGGTCTTTAACCACACCCTTGTGGATCATATCAACCAGGGTGGTCGCGACCTGGAATCCCTGGCCGTCAATCACCCCCTTGCCGGTGATCCCGATGTTTACCTGGTCAAGAGCAAATATCAGGGCAGTCCAGTTGAAGTTCCTCTCATAATCGAATGGATTGGTCGAGCCCACAAGTATCGCGCCCTCCTCAAGATGTATGGTTACGTTTGACTTCAGGTAGACGGTCCCTGTCAGGTATCGCCCGACATAGAATACAAGGCGTCCGCCGCCGTTCTCACTGATGTAGTCAATCCCCTTCTGTATTGAAGTCGTGTTAAGGGTTGTACCATTTGACTTTGCGCCAAACATCGATGCATTGTAATCCTTCGCCTGAAGCTGAAGAGCAGCAGCTGCAAGGATGACCATGAATAAAAGTTTTCCTGTTTTCATATCAAGTTCTGTAATAACTGACCGGTCCCGTCATCCCCATCGATTGAAGGGGCTGGTTCTTTGTTCCGGCATTTGTCCAGTACTGTGCAACGGGATTGTCAGTAAGCGATTTCATATAGTTACCCATGGATGTGGTTACTATGACCTCAACCAGGTTAGTTCCTCGTTTCAGGTGTTTGCCGATGCTGAAGATTCTTCTGCCGTACCATTTCACTCCGCAAATCTCACCGTTTATTCTGAGCTCCGAGGTGCCAAAAACCTTCCCGAGATTAAGCAGCATTCCCTCAGGATTATCACAGGACAGCCTGTGCCTGTAGGTAACAGTTCCCGAAAAGCTTACAAACTCAGGCAGTTCCTTAAGGTCGGTCAACCGTCCCATCTCAATTTTCTTTACGGATCCGTCGCGGCAATGTCGGAACTCAGCGGTCCAGCCTTCTTCCAGAGTGTGCATCTCACTGCCTTCAGCCGGCAGCGGTCTCCATTCCTCCTGTACCTTCACCCGGTCAAAGGCAAACAGCAGGGAATCGGCCGGGCCAAGGTCGATGGCGAGGCTGCCATCCGGATCAAGCTGCACACGTTTCCTTTCACCCGTTTCCGGTATCCATACCGAGCAGTTATGGCGCCTTGTCAGGGCTTCTGAGAAATGCACCCTTGTGCGCCGGGAATTGTACAGATGGGAATTGACAATGAAGATGTATTCAGAACCGTCCGCTGCACTGTGCCTCGTCTGCATGAGGAAGGGATCAGGATTTTCAATTCTCAGCCATGATTCTATTTTGTACTGTTCATGAACTGTTCCGTACCACCCTATATAGTCATTTTCCGGTTTTTCAAGCACAATAAACCGCTTCGGATATGCTTTCATCTTTCCGATCAACAGGGATACTGCTGCGTCGTTCTCCGTATGATTATTCCATCCGGCGGACTTATGAGGCACCGTCTCAATGCAGAACACTCTTCCGCCGGATCTGATAAACTCCAGGAGCTTCCCGGCAGTCTGCGGGGTGAGACTTTCAACCCCGGCCAGAAAGAGAGTGTGATACTTGCGGGGACCATAACAAAGATGCTTTCCTTTAACCGCGCTGTCACATATGACCCCTTCTGAAACATAGTCGCATCCGCTGCCGTTTTTGGCAATTGCCTCCCATACAAGAGATAAGTATTCCTTATGCAATACCGAAGGGAACGGTTCATTCTGCATACCGATAAGGCTCCACATGTCGGCTATGGCCGGAAGGAGGGCAATACCTGCATACATGTCACAGTGCTGAAGCAGGGCTGACAGTCTTGCCTTGTATTCATTCAGCAGGTGGAAATGGGGCCACCAGTTATTATTCTCATTAAAGTACCCCCCGTATCTTAACCAGCCCGGCCACGGTGCCTCGGGCGGCGAGTAGTTGAATCCGTGAAAGACGGAGTGTGTCACACCCGAGATTATACTCTGGTCACTGCCAATCTTCAGGTTTTCAAGCGAGGTATTGAAAACGGTATAAGTATCTGTCATCTCCTCGCAGCTTATAAGCCTTTTTCCGGTCAGGTGCGCCGCTGATGAGACATATTTGTTAACCATTGTATAGGCGCGTCCGCGCCTGTAGTCGGTCTCCGGCATCTCCTCCCCTATCCGGTGTTTCAGCCAGTTCATGGTCCATGATTCCCCCTCAGGGATATCGACGGCCATGCTGCTCTCCAGCGGGAAAAATCCCCTTCCGTAAGCCTGCATGCGTGACCTTACACCCAGCTCCCCGCACCATCCGGCAAAGCTCTTCAAAAACCTCTCGTCAAGGAGCTCTGCCTTTGTGGTCTCAAAATCATACCGCATGCGGCTGATCATATCCATGAATGCCGGACCAAGGTCTGCACCATAGCTCCAGTCAGTGACATTACCCATCGCACCTGTCCTGAACAAAACAAATGGCAGGAAGGGTAAGATATCATATCCTCTCCTCCTGATGAACTCATCAGGCATATCTCCTGTCCAGTTGGAGCCCTCAAGCTCCATGCTGTCAGTAAACAGGGCACGCAGGTGCGATGAGAGCGGGCCTGTAACAGGTTCTATGGCTCCGGACATTTTGTCCAGGTATCTCCTCACTGCCACCTCGTTGTAGTGATCAAGGACCGGGCCGCTGGCACCGGGTGCGCCGTTGATCACCTCCATGAATCCGCTCACCTGTACAAGAGCATACAGCGCATGATCACCCTCAGGGATGAAGAGGTCAAAAAACTCCTCGCCGGTCCTGTGGGACAGGTCTGTGATATCATCCGGAGAGGTTACAGGATCAGGCACAAGCATCAGCGACAACAGGGTATGCTTTCTTCCCTTCCGCGGAGAACTTACTGGCGGTCCCGCTTCGAGGAAGATCTCCTCACGCGAGAATGAATGGTTACCAGGACCCTGCAGCTTTTTAACAGCTGTCACAACAATCTGAGACCACTCCTCTTCAGCAAGCTCTTCCGAGCCGAAAGGCCAGCCCGACCCCACAATGAGATCGCAGGTCATCCCAAGCCTCTTCGCCTCTGCAAAGACGACTCCCAGCATGGCGGTCCAGTCATCGCCAAGCCATTCGAGGGAAGTCTTGCCAAGATCGTCACCGGTAAACCGTGACGGGAATGCGACAGGGTTGATTTCGACCCCGCCTATCCCCGCTGCCTTAAGCAACCGGAGTTCCCTTACCAGTTCACCGGCCTCAACCTTGTTCCCGTTCCACCACCATCTGACGAATGGCCGGAATTGAGGCCCGGGATTACTGAAAAGTGAATACAGGTCAGAATATGTTTCATTTTCTGACTGAGGATCGGCAGCCATGGTAAACCTTCGGCCTGAAATCATCCAGCCGGCGGAAACCGCAGCACTATTCAGCAGAAAACTTCGCCTGTCCATTGTCATTATTACCAACCGGTGATAAATCCATAACTGATATCAACTCAGAACTCGACCCTGAAAGTGAATACAGGTACCATTCCGAGACTATAAATATAATACGAAGTAATTTCGCCTTCAGAATAAACATATCTTTTTCTGAAAACATTATTCCTGTTTGTAACATTCTGTATGTCAAGCATAACAATCCAGGAACTTTTAGGATTGTTTCTTCGGTAGCTGATGCCGCCATCAATCCTGAAGAAACCCGGAAGACTCTCGTGATACGGAAGCTGACTGATTGTCACAATATTCTTCTGAATGAGTGATTTCTCATAATCAACAGGAGTGTAACGGTATCCTCCCCGTGCCAGCATCTTTGCATTTAACCCGATAACTGACCTCTCTTTTCGTCCGAAATGAATGTCCTTGCCTCCGATCAGGTTTGTCACATACCGGTTATTAAAATAGGTATCATGCCACAGCAAATCAGCAGATCTGAATTTCGATTCAAAAAGCGATGCAGTTATGAGAAAGTAATAATCTCTTGTAAACGATTTCTCAAGAGTAAACTCTATGCCTTTGTTGCTTCCGGCGCCCTCATTCTCGAGTTCAGCATCGGGCATCCCGTGAGAGCTGTTTAGAATTGAATACTTCGATTTTGGTCTGTTCACAATAGGCACATTGAACAGGTACTGATAATATACCTCAAACCTGACAGTCAGGTCAGACCGTGGAGCCAGGTCCAGCCCTGCCACCAATTGCATTGACCGTGTCATCTCCAGGTCATTGTTGCCAAGGCTCCATGAGCCGTCTTCTCTTTTTATCCGCGTATAATACACGGGCAAGGCTTCAACATGGGTGTGAAGGCCGAGGCCGGCAACAAAATAATGCCCTTCTGACAGCCTGTATCTCAATCCTAGGCGGGGCTCCAGGCTGTATTCACCACTCTGTTCCGGATGGGTAAGATGAAGCCCGGCATTGATTTCAAGTCCGCCAGGAAAACTGAACTTTCCCTGGGCGTAAAGTTGCGTCAGATTGGTAGTGACAATATCATTGATCAGGGTGTCAGAGGCATTATCACTATTGACCTGATAGGACAGCATTTCGCCTTTTGTGTGATCGTAGTTCAAACCGCCCCTTATGCTTATTGCAGCATTGAACTTGTGATTTATCAATACTGAAAGCCGTCCTGACGGATACCTGAACCTGTAGTGATAATCATCTCTCCTGACGTATGAGGAATCAAGATACCCTTCACTGAAGATCTCATCCTGCGTTGTGAAGGCAACTGTGGATTTGATGTATGTCTTCCTGTCGGGAAGGGTCACTGTATGCTTCAGCCCGGTAACCATGATCTTCTCGTCTTCTATTTCCTCCTGGTTGTCAAAGGGAGTATTCCAGAGCGAGTAGTCGTGTACGGCTTTTACACCGTCCTGGCTGGCACCGTAAAGCCCGAAGATGTTGAAATTACCAGCCTTACCTCCGGGAACACTCATATTGAAAACCAGGTCTGATGTATGCGGGGCAATGTTCACAGTTTCTGTCCCGAGGAGACCGAGATCCCTCAGGATGCTGAAGTCGACATACCTTGCGTTAATAACGAAGGCGGCACCATATTTCCTGGAAAGCGGACCTTCTGCCGAAGCTTCTGCGCCAATCATTCCTGTCTGAAATGCATACTCTCCATGTTCGTTATTGCCCTTTCTGAGTTCAAGATCCATTATCCCGGAAATTGCATTCCCATATTCTGCGGGGAATGCTCCGGCATAAAATCCAAAACTCTCAAGGGAGTTGGATGAGACAGCAGAATATGCTCCACCGCTTGAACCCTGACCTGTGGAAAAATGATTTGGATTTGGTATCTCAATTCCTTCAAGCCGCCACAACATCCCCCTGGGAGAGTTACCCCGTATAACCAGCTCATTGCTGTAATCATTGTTGCCTGTCGATATGCCTGCAAAGGAATTGACCATCCTTGACGGATCATAGTAGCCTCCGGCAAAACGAAGCGCATCTGCAGACCGTAAGGTAAGGGAACTGACTGTAGCCATCGTATTGACCGAAGCAGAGCTCTTTCTTCCGGCAGTGATTATAATATCCCCCGTACTGATAACTGTTTCGGTCAGCTCGGCATTCAATTCGATTTCCTTTCCCGTGCTTACCAGGACATCGCTAAAAAAGACTTCACTGTACCCGAGATAAGAAATCCTTACAGAAACTCTTCCTGCTCCCGTGGTGATCCTGTACATTCCGGATTCATCCGTTACTGTCTGTTGCCGGCCTTCCCTTGAATCCAGTATAACCCCGGCCCCTGCAAGCGGCACATGAGTTTCAGAATCAGTCACCAGTCCTCTGATAATCTGACTCACTGATTGTGAATATGTTACAGAGTCATGGCATTGTACTGCAAAAAACAATAAAGCTAAAATGAAGTACTTGAAATGCCTGCCTGAGGTCATCATTCAGCGAAAATTAAATTCTCTAAAAATATCCCAGTACTTTCCGTTATGTTTCAGCAAAAAAATACTTTCCGCAGTAAAGGCGGCTTTGAACTCCTCATTCCTTAACTCCGGCCATGCCTGGCTGAATGCTGTTTTTGTCAGATCCCGGGTTGCGACAGTGATGTGCGGCTGCACATCTTTCATTAATTCCGAAGGAGTGAAGCCAAGCTCTGACAACAACATCGCTTTGAGGCGCGAGTGCAGCTCCCTTACCGGTCCTGGTTCGGCTATATTGATATAGATCACTCTGGGAACAAATGCACCATAGCCGTCAAGACTCACTTCAAATGGTTTTTCTTCGGAAGCAAACTTCCTGAGCGCTTCGGTCATACGCGGCTCATCACCGCTGTGCCGTTTGAACGGCATCTGCAATGTAATATGAGCCGGGGACTTCAATGCATGACCGGCGTTATAGAGAGCCTTCATCCTTTCCTTGACAATGCGTACCCTGTTCCTCAATTCAACTCCGGGAATAAGGGCAATGAAGTAAAGGGTACCGTCTATATCCTGAAACTGGCTCACTCTTTCATAATCTGACCGTTACCCCGGCGGCAAAACCTTAGCATAAGATATCCTGAGACTCCTGAAACAAGAGATCCGGTCATTATGCCGATCCTGGATGAATCCATCAGCAGAGGAACATTTGAAAATGCCAGGCTGGCGATAAACATTGACATCGTGAATCCCACTCCTGCAAGCATTGCCGTTCCGAAAATCTGGCTGAAGGAGACTCCAAGGGGCAGGATTGCTAATCTGAGCTTCAGTCCTGCATATGAGAAGAGGCTCACCCCGATAGTCTTACCAAGGAACAGACTCAATGCCAGGCTTGTAATAAGCTGCACATCAGGTTGCAACCCGGCACTGAATGCAACGCCGGCATTGAAAAAGGCAAAAACCGGCATTATGAAGTAGGCAACCCATCCCTGCAATACATGTTCTATATGCTGCAGGGGAGACCGCACTTTCCCGCTCCACTCATCAATATCATCTATCTGTTCCATCTGCTCAGAGGTGAGCAATGGGGTATGAGCAGAATCATTCTCCCTGATATCATCAGCAATCTCGCACATCTTCCTTGTGAAAGTATGTATATCCGTTTTCTGCCTGAGTGGCACGGTAAAGGCAAGCAACACTCCGGCAATTGTAGGATGTATTCCCGATTTGAGAAAGAAATACCAGATTATTATTCCGCAAGCCAGGTGCAGATACTTTGGAAAAATATTCTTAATCCCAAGAAAGACAAGCAGTGTGAGCGGTATCGCTGCCCAAAGCAGCATCATCCAGTCTATGGAAGCACTGTAAAAGAGAGCTATCACCATCACGGCTCCGATGTCATCAATAATTGCAAATGCAGCCAGAAAGACCTTCAGACCCACGGGCACCCTGTTTCCCAGCAGCTTCAGTATTGCAAGTGAAAATGCAATGTCAGTGGCCATTGGTATCCCCCATCCCTGAGATGCCAGCGGATTCTGATTAAGAATGAGATAAAAGACAACGGGAACCGCCATTCCTCCCAGGGCTGCAATCAGAGGCAATGCCGCCTTCGAGGCCGAATTGAGTTCGCCAATCATCAGCTCCCGCTTGATTTCAAGGCCTATCATGAAGAAAAATACCGCCATGAGGCCATCGTTTACCCAGAGCAGAAGCGGCTTCTGCAGACTGAAACTGCCGGCGTCGAAACCGACCTTCGTCTCCCTGAGACTGTTGTAGAAGTCGCTCAGCCCGGTATTTGCAAACACCAGCGCAATGATCGTTGCACCAAAAAGCAGTATGCCGCCAAGACTCTGGGCGCGGTCAAACTTCTGAAATGTTGAAACTATGATATTATTCATCTACAGTTGTTTACCGCACATGTTACTCAAACCATGCCTTGATGAACACCTCACGGTCATGTTGCAGGTCAGTGGCCCGGTATGAGACTGATGAGTCATTCTCAATAATATAAACCCAGTAACCGGACACAATTCCCGGACTGTAGAAGACTCTCCTGAGATAGAGCCGGTCACCCGGGGCGAAGTCGCATTTCTTTCCATATGCCGAAATCTTGCCAAACTCGTTCTCCATTGTAGTCTTGACCCATATTATGTTGGGTCCCTCATAGTTTTCAGGCCCGGTGTGGCGATACTCGATGAAATCGCCCACGTACTTCCTCGTTATGATCAGGTCTTCCTCCGGAAGTGCAGAAGAACCTTTCCTAAGAGGGCTGCAGGAAGCAGCAACTGCCAGAAGCATCAGTAAAAGTGCTCTTTTCATCCGTTCACAGGTTGGTCCGACATCTGACATTTTCACCACGGGAAAAATGTCATTATAAAATTACTAATTTTTCGTGACAATCAGGGGAGTCACCTTTCTCCCGCGTCGGCCGTCAGATGCCACGCACTCTGTGATAACAAGATACTCCCCGGCTTCATCCGAGGTCCAGAATTCAGCGGAGGCTGTTCCGTCAACACCGGTCCCCAGAGAAGGATTCCAATAGAGGGTATTGCGGTAATCGGGAATACGACTCGTCTTCAGTGAGTCAGTTGAGTAATCAGGTGCGAAAAAATCATAGCTGTCCAGCAGCATATCGTACTCCTGCCTTAAGACAGATCTGTCAAACTCAAGCACACTCAGATCTCCCTTGTGGGAAACGATGTTAATGATCCCCTCCAAAACTATCTCTCCAATGAAGTACCTTGTACTCAGGACTTCAACCTTCTCTATCTGCGATGAAGGAATGTCAAGCAGCTTCTCAAGGTCATACACCGGCACTCCGTCAAGAATGACCAATGGAGGAGAGCTGAAAATCACGCCGGGAAAACGGTTGGCAAGCGTCAGAGTGAGGTTTTCACCCTTTCCACTGCTTGTAAGCCCCGGCACAAGCTCCTTGAACACCTCCCTGAGAGTAGTAAGCTGTATAAACTCTGAAAGTATTACGGTACGGTCCGGCTCTCCGAAGAAACCCGGAAAGGTTCCGCTGCAAAGCCTCACACTAGCCTTTCTCAGGAACGGGTCATAAATATTGGCGACCTGCATGCTTATAATTGCATCATTGAGCTCTTTCAACCGGGTTGTGTCAGGATAGAAGGGCCCGGGTACCTGCGTAAGCTTCATCTCAAAAAGGAATGGGTCCGTCAGATCGACATAGTACTTCCCTGCCCCTGGCTTGAGCCGCTGTATAACAATCTCTTTTCTGCCATATTCAATGAGCGGGAAACTGAACCTCCCCTCGCTGTCAGTAGTGGTGAAACTGCACCTGGCAACCCTGCCAACGACAGACAGCGTCAGGTCCTCTCCGGCAAGCGGTTCATTCGTTTCGATATCCCTGATCGCCCCGCTGACAAGGTGTCCTTCAGTTTCCGGAAGGTAGAGGATATCGCTTAACCCGCCGGCATAACCGTTGAGATATCCGTTCTCCTCACAGAAAATCAGAAAATCATTGATGTCCGGTTGTTCAATATCCGTCCTGAAAGCCTGGACCGAAGGCATCTGCAAATTACGGCTGACTACATTATAGCTGCTTTCATTCACCAGCACAGGTTTAACAACCGAAACAGAAACCGATCCGGAAAGCGGATTACCCGCAGCGTCTGTCATTCTGACTGCAACTCCGACCTTTTCGCGGGTTCTGGCGGCCGGAGAACTGATTTTAACCTCAAGTTCAGCAGGTGGAACCGATGTATTAAAATACCACCTGTAGGCAAGCTCTCTACCCTGCCCGTCCGTGACACTAATCCTTGCCAGTCCGCCGGGAAGACTCTCCGACTCAAATGTGACAACAGGGTTACCTGCAGGATGTACCACCTTCACAACGGGAGCATGACAGACTGGTGCATAAACAACCTTAACCGGACCCCCGATGAAGCCTGCGCTTGCTGCAATCCGAATGTTCAACGGACCGGGATTTCTGTCCGGAGCAATGTAAAATGTCAACCCGGAATTTTTCACCGGCGGAAGGTCAAACCGTCTTCCCGCTCCTCTTCCGTCAAATGCGATCATACTGAGCTGCCCGGCATCAGGAACTGCAAGATTGAATAGAGCAGTTCCGTGCCTGTCTGTCACGAAGCCGGCCACCGTATCTCCGGCTGCTGTCAGAACTATGCCACGGATTACAACAGGATCACCGCCGGCATTGTAACATTTGATGCCCAGACGCGACTCGATCCCAGCCACAAGGTAACCAGTCTCAGGAAAAAAGACCACACTGTCTGCCTGATGGTCTGATGGCGGAATTCTGAAGCCGGCAAGGCTTCTGAACGGATTGATCACCGTGATCATTCTGTAAGCAAAGAGCGCCTGTGGATAGTTTTTCATCACGTTGGTGAACGCACGGATGAAATAGTTGCCGGTGCGAAGGGTGTCAGGAATCCTGAACGCCCCTGCACCGGTGAAACCGTCGGTGCCTGTCCTGACCTGAACCACAGGTGTTTTATGACTGTCAAGGAGATCAACATACACCACCATGCTTATGGTTCCGGGGGTGTGAGTGAGACGCCCGCTCTGTGATACTTTGTAGAATACCTGCTCCCCGGCAATGTAGATATCCCTGTCAGTCACCAGGTTAATCTCTTCAAGGATAAGCAGACTTTTCCCGGCAGCCGTAGCTGGCATATTCTCTCCCTGACCGCAGAGCGAAGCCGGTATTACCAGCAGAAGGGTCAGCAAAATAACCTCCTTCTTCAGAAGGCACGGGAGGATTTTATGAACACCTGAAAGTATCATCCGTTTCAAATCTTACTCGAGGTCAACCCAGAACCATGGCCTGGAAAGGCTGCCCCTTAATGTACAGTCGGCGCAGTGAGGCCTGACAAATATTAGCCTGAAAAGCTTGTTATCCTTATCAAAGATAGGCCCGACAAAAGCATATCCGGAATAAAGGAATGCCGCATGTATCTCGTTGAATGTAAATCCCTCCCCTGATGTGGACGGATAGTCTA
>Ga0209800_10001156_pt1 | contig 30012 bp, 35 predicted proteins | sample Higcelweek8metaG_FD_187174 | JGI IMG/M metagenome (GOLD analysis project Ga0209800, IMG submission 187174) | Freshwater pond sediment microbial communities from the University of Edinburgh, under environmental carbon perturbations - High... | ecosystem: Environmental > Aquatic > Freshwater >...
GATGCAAATAATAACAGAGGTGAGGTTCTCTACGAAGATGGTCACATCCAAGCTTCCGCCGACTTCTCGTACGAATACAATAAAACAAGTAGTAATGTGAACATGACAAGCTTTGAAGAGAAAGCTCTCTAATTTTTGAAAATCAAATAGTCTTATCTGAGGGGCGTGCGCAAGTGTGTCGACACGAGCAATGAAGAAAATTTCAGCAGAAATTTATCTGGACCCGAAGAGAAGAGCTATTTGGTTTTCAAAAATTCTTTCTATCTTTTGTGTTCGCGCCAGTCGTACTCTTCCTCTTCCTCCTCCTTTTTATTTTCTTTCTTTAATTCCATATTCTGGATATCCATTTCCTCGATGAAGATGTTGCATTCAGGACAAGCGTTCGATGTAAGATTTGATCCACAGAAAGGGCAAACAATGTTTTTTATTTGATTATTTATCTTATCTTCTTCCATAATAGAGGATTATAATACAAAATATGAGGAGAAAGCAATATATAAATTGAATTTATTAAGAAAAATATATATAATGTAATCATATGGAAACAACAACAAAAGTAATAGCCACCATAGGCCCATCAAGTAGTAGCAAAGAAGTCATATCTCAAATGATAAGTCATCATCTAGATATAGCTCGATTGAATTTCTCTTGGGGTGAATATGATTGGTTCAAAGAAATTATAGGCTATATTCACGAAGGAGAAGCAGAACAAGGTAGAAAGGTCTCTATAATGCAAGACCTCTCTGGTCCTAGAGTTCAGACTGGTAGCGAGCATCACTTTGGAGGTACTGAGGATCAGGAAGTAATCACAGAGAAGGACAAGGCAGACTTGGCTTTCGGTATAGAACAAGGTGTAGACTACGTCGCACTATCATTCGTCGGATCCGCAAAAGATATACTTAATTTAAGAGAATTAATAAAAGAGAAAGGCGGTAATCAGAAAATAATTGCGAAAATAGAAAGGAAAATCGCCTTTGAAAACCTCAAGGGAATACTAGAAGTAACTGACGGTATCATGGTAGCTCGTGGTGATTTGGGTAATGAATATCCAATCGAAGAAATACCTTTTATTCAGCATCGTATCATCGAAGAATCAAATAAGGCAGGGAAAATGGTCATAGTAGCGACCCAGATGATGCTCTCCATGGTAGAGAGTCCTACTCCTAGCCGAGCTGAAGTTTCTGATGTCGCTTATGCTGTAATTGACGGAGCCGATGGAGTCATGCTCTCAGAAGAATCTGCAAAAGGGAAGTACCCAGTAGAAGCAGTCACTTATCTAGAGAATATCGCCCTAAATGCCGAGAAGCATTTGATAAATAAAGATATTATTATTAATTAAAAAAAATTATGAAAAAAGTTTACATAACGAGAAAGATACCAGAAGCAGGATTAAAAATACTTCGGGAGAATGGCATAGAGTTCTACATGGCGGATCATAAACTTCCTCCGACTCAAAAAGAAATCATAAAGAATCTGAAAAAGTATCCTTATGATGGAGTTATAAACTTCCTTACTGATAAAATAGACAGTAAAGTTTTCGACGCTTGCCCTACTGCGAAAGTTTATGCGAACTTCTCCGTAGGATTCGACAATGTAGACATGGAAGAAGCGAAGAGAAGATGCATCGAGGTATCGAACACTCCGAATACTTCTGCCGTCGATGTAGCCGAACACACAGTCGCCCTTATCCTCGCACTTTGCACTAGAATAGTAGAGGGTGATGAATTCATAAGGAAAGGTAAATACAAAGGCTGGGATCCTAATCTCTTCATCGGAACAGACCTAAAAGGGAAGACCATAGGGCTCATTGGGGGTGGCCAGATAGGAACCAAAGTAGCCCAGATGCTCCACAACGGCTTTGATGTGAACATCATCTACCATGACATAAATGAAAATAAAGAGCTCGAAGAATCTTTCAAAGTTATAAAGAAAGAATTTATCGATGTGATCAAAGAAGCAGATATTATTTCTCTTCATGTGCCACTTCTACCAAGTACAAAACACATGATCAATAAAGAAATACTTTCTCAAATGAAGAAAACTGCAATTTTAATAAATACCGCAAGGGGAGCCATCGTTGATGAAAAGGCACTCTTAGAAGCCCTCAAGGAAGGTACTATCTCTGGTGCTGGTATCGACGTCTACGAATTCGAGCCGAAGATCACCAAGGGACTTCTAAAGCTCGACAACATAATAATGACTCCACACATAGCTTCATCCAGACAAAGTGCTCGTAATATGATGGCCGAAATAGCAGCGAAGAACATCGTCTCGGCTCTAACTACAGGTAAAGTAATCGATAGCTGTCATAAATAGGAATTTTATAAATATTGATAGCAGAAAATAGGACTTGGTTTAGTCCTATTTTTCTGCTATACTGAATAGTGAAATTGTATAAGTTAAACCTATAAAAAAACTAATTATGAGTAGAAGAATCTATTTGTTCAACAACCAAGAACAACCAACAGTACCTACATCTAATGGAGAAAATATCGTCACAGCACCAAGTGAAGCTGGAATCAGGACAATAGACCTCGATGAAGGAAATTTCGTACCAGACCCAATCATGGGTTAGATTAAAGAATAATTTTCTTTCCATATTATTTCTTTCCATAAATTCTAGTTTATTTTTATTATTTTATTTAAATTCAAACCCTCCGACTATCGGAGGGTTTTTTTGCGAACACTGCAATCTAGCGATTGAAGACGCAAAATTGGATTCTGCGACATTCTACTGCATGTCGTAGAATCCAATCATCTTTTGCGAACACTGCAATCTAGCGATTGAAGACGCAAAATTGGATTCTGCGACATTCTACTGCATGTCGTAGAATCCAATCATCTTTTGCGAACACTGCAATCTAGCGATTGAGTGTCGCAAAAGATATATTGTGCGACGTTACCATATAAAATATACATAGACTTTAAAGGGTCTTTTCTATTACCCCCTGCTATATTCTCGTCCTATTAAATTAAATAGATTAGATGTTATTGTGTAGCCTTTTCTACACACAAATTAAATTCTTTTACTTGATCATTATATTTATTTATTTTTTGTTTTAAATCAAAAATCATTTCATTATATTTAGTTATTAGATTGTTATATTCTGTTATCTGTTCATTGGTGGTTTTACCAGAGTAAACTACCCCACTATCTATCTTGGTCTTCCTGTTTATTAGGCTTTCTTCTACATCTTTGACATCAGATTGACCAATCTTTATCAGACCACCAAGGACTTCATCGGTACTAGGGCAAACACTCTTCGGTAAGCCGAAATGCTGAACAGCCATCCATACATCTCTACCTTCAAAGCTACCTTTACCGACAGCTACGCCTATATCCACGTAGTGAGTATTCAATATATTTGCTCTATGCCCTGGACTGGCCATCCATGCACGAAGAAGAGATTCTTCATCCCTGAAATTACCTAAGGCAAGATTTTCTCCTATTAGGATATATTCATAGAAAACCTGGCCACCCAAATCAGAGACTCCGACACCAGTAGGAGAAACGTGCTCAAAGTATTGATTATCGAACATATCCTTTATCTTCTTCTCTGCAGAGAGATTAAGCTTTGCATTCATGACGAGCGGAGCTAAGTTACCATTTATCGATCTCTCTTTATTGGTGGATTCTATAACTCTTGTGACGTTAAGTTCTATGTTGTTACTATCCTTTGCTAAGAGATTATTCTCTACTCGTAGTGGTCCAGGAGAAGTAGAACTCACGGTAGATGTGCCCCCACTCTCTCCACCATTTATTTTATAATTAATTTTAGAATTATCTGTCTGCTCAACCTCACGAAAGAATACTTTCCTTGAAAGCTCCTTGATGTAAGGCATATTATTATTAACATAGATTACACTCTTCTGATAAATAGAAACAAAATCGTCTTTCATTATAAAAAGAGAAAATATTACAAATATAATAATGACAAGTTGATAAATGATTTTCATAATTTATTTACAGGAAGAAGCTACTGTATAGCCAGACTTCTCTGCATCAATCCTCGAAGCAAACCAAACTTTATTTTCTTCTTTGATTCTATTTGCACCACTGCAATTCACTGTATAGTATAGTTTACCATTTTTAGAAGCAACGTACATCCTTTCTTCTTGTTGATTACCTATTATTTCTTTTTCTATTGAATTGTCTATGTCTGTATTTTTAATTATTTTATTAGTAGAATCAATTTCTGTATATAGAGCACTACCAGCTAGATTAGTAGGAATTTCATTCTTCTTCAGTGAAGATAGAGTGCCTAAAAAGAACGAGCCCACCCCTACCCCAATAATAATAAGAAAATACATAATAGTGGTATTGTCAATACCTGTTTTGCCCTTGATTTTATTGTAAAAATCATTTATACTCATACAAGTTAATTATAAATCATTTATGGGTAGTTTGTATATAGTATTTAGTCAATTACCCTTTTAAAACACATTATATGGCACATCGAAAGGCCGGGGGTTCGGCCAAAAACTTAAAAGACTCAAATCCACAATACTTAGGTACGAAGCTTTATGCTGGTCAGATAGCTAAGCCAGGTTCAATAATCATCAGACAAAGAGGAACAAAAATCTTACCAGGAACAAATGTAAGCATGGGTAAGGATCACACATTGTTCTCACTCAAAGATGGTATCGTTAAATTCGGAACTAAAAGAAAAGCAAACTTTAATAGAACATCTTCTGTTAAAAAAGTAGTGAACGTAGTCTCAAAATAATCTCAAATAAAAACACTAGGCAATGCCTAGTGTTTTTATTTGAGATTATTAATTATTCTTTACAGAGCTTCTACTTGTATCTGGCACTTTCCTTTCAAATCTCCTCTCTTTATAATCACAGAATGATTACCTACTTCTTTTATATTATCCATAATGATTGTATGCTCATCTATATCGAGAGAAGATAAGTCTCTTATGGCTTTCACCACATCAGAAGGACTAACTGCTTTGAATAAGTGACCCTTCTCATTTGCTTTCATTTTAATAAAAACTTTTTTATTATCGATAGTTCCGATGAGCTCAGCGAAAGCCTTCTCTTCATCTTCTCTCTTCTTATTGAGACTAGATCTCCTATTCTCTAGATCAGCAAGAGCCTTTGGAGTAGCTAGGATCGCTTTACCTTTCGATATGAGGACATTCTGAGCATAGCCTTCGCTAAGATCTTTCACTTCATCCCTATTCCCTACTTTTGGCACATCTGTTGTTAGTATTACTTTCATAAATTAATATTACTTAGCTTTTAATAATATTTCAATTGCTTTGTCCATCTGAGGGTCTCTGTCTTTCTTCCTATCTTCTATGGTCATAGGGACTACGACATCTGGCTCTAGGCCTTTCTCTGATATGGAAAGCCCGCTAGGAGTCAGCCACTTGGCTACTGTGACCTTTAGAGAAGTATCATCGGTTATCTTCACCAACTCCTGGACTGAGCCCTTACCGAAAGTCTTCTCCCCTACTATGGTTGCTATTTTATATTCTTTCAAAGCCCCTGCGAGTATCTCTGAAGCAGAAGCAGAACCACCATCGACTAATACTACAAATTTCAAATCATCATTGAATAATCTTGGTCCATGACTTCGATAAGAATCACCTTCCTTCTTATCTCCAAAATCTTCTTTGACTAGGACTTCGCCCTTATCCACAAACCATGAACCGATACTTATAGCCGACTCTAAGTAACCTCCTGGATTACCTCGCATGTCGAGAACAAGCTTATCACTACCTGATTCATAGAATTCTTTTATCGCATCTTTAAATAAAGAAGAGGAATTTTCTGAAAAACTATAAAATTTAATTACGAAAATATTATCTTCTCGAAGCTCCGTCTCAATAATAGGAAAATCAATCTTACCTCTAGTCACACTTATGTCTAGTGTTTTACTCTCACCCTCTCTGGCAATAACGAAGGTAACCTTCGTACCTGCTTCGCCTCTGATCATACCGATAGCTTCATCGATAGTCATGTCGTTAGTACTAGCTTCGTTTATCTTCACTATCTTATCACCAGCTTTTATGCCAGCATTCCACGCTGGAGTATTTCGAAGTGGAGCAACTACTGTCAATATATCATCTTTAATCCCTATCTCTGCTCCTATACCACTGAATGAACCCTTTATTTCATCTGTAAACATTTTATTATCTTCTGGATTAAAGAAGACGGTATAAGGATCTCCCATAGAAGAAGCCAATCCTTGTATAGCACCCCACACACGTTCCTGATCAGAAACTTCTTTACTATAGATGGATTTATCTTTTAAAACGTTCCAGGCTTTCCAAAAAGCACCGAAATCAGCATCCGTCTCTACTATTGTATTCTTATTGGAAATAGAGAAAACTTTCTCTACCTCAGGAGCATTATTATAACCAAGATAAACACCCACACCCAAAACACCAGTTAGTAATACTAGACTGGCAAAAGAATATAGAATCGTTATCTTATTCTTCTTACTTATATTTATTTTTGAATTGAGATTTATTTTCATTTATTTTATCAAAATTAATTTTAAAATAATTATTCAGGAAGCAAAGCACTTGGTGTGTATTTGTTACTTGGATCCCATAACATCCATGAATTTATATTGTTGTCATAACCTGACTTCATCTGGGCTCTAACCAGGTCCTTTGTGTAAGTAGCACCTAAATCAAAATCTTGATACCACGGACGAATCTTTGCTATACTCACCCCTTGAACCTGAGTCTTTGCTATGGCACCCTTTAATGCTTGATTTATAACTTCATAAGGGTAGCTTGCGGGATTCTTATAACCCATGTGACCAGATGGATAATGAGATGGGTAAACCATGGGGCAAAGGAAATCAAAATAAGGTAATGCTCCTTCCCATAGCTGGCCTATGCCCATATCATCCTTAGCTTCGGTGGTAAGACCGAACAAATCACCAGAAATTGGTATGTTATGCTCTTTCTTTATTTCAGTTGATAAATATTTAAAAAACTTTTCCATATTATCGGAACGAGTCTCTCCTGTTCCTAGTCTGTAATTTATATCTTTCATATTACCATCAGATGGGTAACGAATATAATCAAAGTTAATCTCATCAAAACCAAGGTCATAGGAGTTCTTCGCGATAGATACTACATAATCTCTAACTTCTTTATTTGCTGGATCAAGGAATGACAATCCTTTACGGTCCTTCCAGACCTTACCATCACTAAGTCTGGTAATAGCCCAACCTGGCTTCTTCGTCGTCATATATGGATCTTGGAAAACGGAAACTCTGCCGATGATGTAGACTCCCTTTTTATGAAGTAGGCTGGTAAGAGCCCTAATATCACCTATACGATTCTCTGAACTACCCATTTCTTTTATAAATGGATCATTTATCTTAAAAGAAATACGCCCAGTGGAATCCTTTATATCGATAACTACTGCGTTGAGTTCTGTACTATCAAGCATTTTTATAATAGGGTCTCTGTATTTAGTAGAACCTGCAACCCAACCAGATATATATACGGCTTTGACATTCTCTGGGGTCTCTATATGAACAACGGGAGTCAAATCACCTTCACTAGAGATTTCTTCTTCTTTATCTATGCCTTCGAGAGGGTCTACTATTGACTGATCGTCGAGGATTTTGCCTTCTTCTATACTGGCATCGCTAGAGTATTTAATACTTCCAAGAGGTAATTTATAACAAACAATAACCCCGCATATAATGAGTGCGAGAATTATAAATGTAAACACTTTTGCCTTTTTATTAAATGACATGATTATTACGATTATTTACATTATCTACAAAACTCTTTGTGCGATTATCTACCTTTGAAATACGAGCTTTAGCTTCTAGTCTGAATAGATAAGCTAAGTAGATAAGCATGATTCCAGTAATTACGAATAATATGGATTTCAATGTATTTGGAAATCCTAAGAAATGCAATATAGCTACCCAGATACCTATAATAAGTAATGTTCTTTCTTTTCTCATTCTTTTATTATACTCTAGTCGTAGATTTTTACAAAACACAATAATGAATAAAATTGTGATTACTTAGGCTCTACAATTACAACAAATTCTCCTCTTTGCTTTTCACTATTTGAAGTAAAGTAGTCAAACACTTCCCCAGGAGTTCCCTTTACAAATTGTTCGAATTGCTTTGTTAATTCACGAGCAATAGTTACCTTAAAATCCGGAGCAACCTTATCGAGAGATACGAGAGTCTTCATAATGCGATGAGTTGATTCATAGAAAACTATAACCCTATCTGATAAGGCAATCTCTTTGAAAATAGTTTCCCTTCCTTTCTTATGAGGAAGAAATCCTAAGAAAGTAAACTCAGCAGAAGACACTCCAGAAGCAGATAAGGCCGATATGAGAGCGCTTGGTCCAGGAACAGGTACGACCTTCGCTTCATTTCCAAATTCTTTATAAATATTTGAGACGAGCAAAACACCCGGATCAGAAATACAAGGAGTACCCGCATCGGAAACTAAAGCCAAGTTCTTGCCTCCCTTTATTAGATTTATGATAGTATTCTCTTTCCCATCTGTACTATGAGCATGATAACTCATAGTTTTCACTTTTATATTGTATTTATTTAAAAGATTCTGAGTAGTTCTAGTATCTTCACATAAGACGTAATCAACTTCGGAGAGAATGCGAACAGCCCTATAAGTCATGTCTTCCATATTACCTATCGGAGTCGCTACTATATATAATGTCCCTAGTTCATCTTGCATAAAAGTATTGTAACATAAAAACTGATTTTTGTATTAAAAATAAAATAACCCGGTCGCATAAGCAAACCGGATTATCATAATATCGCTAAATCCTAATTAAAGGATTCTTTTGTTTTTTAAAAATCTATAGACCAATATTACTAAAATTAAAATCCCGATAAAAACTGTGAGATCTTGATTTTTCAGTATAAAGCCTACTACTGGATCCACAATGTGGAACAATGAAAAAATAACAATAACTGCAATAAAACTTAATAAAAAAATAATTATTTTTGCAGCTATACTAGTCAACGTATTAGCTTTCATAAAATAAATTTTTTAAGTTTAAAATTATTATATTTTCGAAACTGTTTCAAAGTACAATTATTTTTAAAGTATATCACTTTTAGGCCTATTTGTCAATAGCAACTAAAATACTGTAAATACCCTATTTGTATATGATAATATGCCTATCTTGTAAATAAATCAATATTTTGCTATTTTATATAGGTACTCATTTTGTTTTAGGGCTAAAACAATTTAGTAAAATTGTTCGCCTGAACATTTATTTTAAGTACAAAATGTTTTAAGGCCTCATCGTCTAATGGTTAGGACAGCGGGTTCTCAATCCGTCAATCGGAGTTCGACTCTCCGTGAGGTCACAAAAGCGCGAATTCAAAAAGACTGGACTACTCCAGTCTTTTTCGCTTTTGTGAAGACGGAAGCATATTTTTCTAGTAAGAAAAATAGCTGAGTCCGGGGCTGGAAAATTTGCTTTTGACGAAAAGTAAATTATTGTGGCTCACCATATGACACATCAAAAAAACCACCCATGAAAATCATAAGTGGTTTTATTTACCTTAATTAATTAAAGCAACAATCCCGATAATTCTAACCAATTGTTAGCAACCCAAGCACCTTTGACTTCTTCACCCTCTCTGGGATTAAAAAGAATAGATGGCACGATTAATTTTGTTTTCTCAATTTCAGGAACTGAAGCATTGATGAAAAAAGAGACATTACTGTCAAAACTAGAAATAAAATCTAGATTAGGTTTTTTTATAAACTGCTTCTTTTCATCAAAAGAATAAACGAAATGAATCCCTGTAAAACAACCCAACAAACCAAACCTCTTTAAGGTAAATTTCAAAACAGAGCACCCTAATGAATTTCTTTTGGTAGAAATATATAAATTATATTTCTCTGCGAGACATTTTAAGGTATTTTCTGCGTCCGGAAATAATTCCGAGTCCCTATTCCGCTCAAATGAAGCGGTAAAATTACGAGTAAAATCCCAATAAAATTCTTCAGGAGTTAGGTTTAATCCAGTTTCCTGATTTACAACCTTTTCCATTGAAATTCCCTTATCGTAACTACCTCGAGTAAGGTTAATACCATAACCTTCATTCAAATACCTTAAGACCAAGTCTTCTGTTTCTACAATGACTCCGTCAAAACCGAAAATTAATGCTTCTTTTCCCATGATTACAAATTTAATGAATTTTTCTTTACATTACCCTAAATTTACAATTAGAGCAAGTTTTAAAGAAATAAGAGCCTTACGGTATATAGAACATTTGACTTTATTTTTTAAAAAAGTAATATTATAAATGAACCTAAAAAGCAATAGAGGATATTCTATTGTAGAACATTGCGGAGCACTACTGTTGCAAACCTCAATAATTTATTGGTTTATACCAATAAAATACTTATCTAAAAATTCACAATATAAATAAAGAGCCACAATTTTGTGGCTCTTTTTAATACCCTTCTAATAAACTTCTCTTATCCAAGCTTTTTTAGTCTCATCACGAAGTCTATTCACAACTAATTCAATATTCGGCTCTTCTATATATATAGAAGGATAAGGAATTTCATTTAAAACTGAATGATAAGCATAGACTCCACACTTACATCGGAATCCTACAATAGTACCATTATCATCTCGAACAAGATATCTAATACTATGATTTTCTTGTTCCTCAGATGGCATCTTCATATTTAATTCAAAAATAATAAATGGGTCTAACTTTCTCTTTTCAGAATCTTGTATTTCTACAATTTTATAAGACCGAATTGTTTGATTTTGATTCATAATAAAATCCTCCTTGATTTAAATTAATTATTTATTTTATTTAATTTTTAAAAGAACTAAAAACCAGCTATTGAAAGCTGGTTTTTAATAATAATTTAGATTAAGGAGTTTATTGTTATTAAAAATCAACCTTCAATTTGAAAGTATAATAGAAATAGAAACTTCCCCAGAAGCTTTTATTTGCAATATTTTGATTTTTAATATTTCCTAACATATTTATATATTTACATTTTAGATTACAAAAGTCAATTCTATCTATTCTGCCATTCTTTCTCCTGACGACAGACGAGCTTATTTGCTTGCTCTGGATGCTTCATGATAGCTACTACCGCACGCTCCAATCTTACACCCTGTGAACCCTTCATAAGGATCAAATCACCTCCCTCTACTATACCTTCTAAGAATTTAGCTACTGTTTTAGAAGAATCAAATGTATAAATATCTTTCTGTTTAAAGCCACTCTCGAGAGCACCATCGGCTATGAATTTCGCTCTAGGGCCAACCAATACGAGCATATCTGCCACTTTTGAGACAGTATCACCCACCAAACGATGTTCCTCTTCTGTATATTTACCGAGCTCTAACATATCACCTAATACAGCAATCTTCCTTTTTGCTTTTAGTTCTTTTAGTACCTCAATGGCCGATTCCATAGCAACAGGAGAAGAATTATAAGTATCATCTATAATCATAGAATCATTTATACCTTCTATTAGAGATAATCTACTAGGTGGTGTAATATAATTACTGACTTCATTTACAGCAGATAGTATCTCACACCCAGCTTCACAAGCACAAGCAATAGCAGCGAGAGCAGATCCTACGTAATGCATACCTATAATGTTCGGTAAAACTACAGGAAATGTATTACCATTGTATAAAAGTTTGAAACTAATACCACTAACTTTATCATTTTCATTTATATAAGATGGAAAGGTTGCTCTGTACGTGGCATGTTCATTCATACCATACGACACAGCACGACGATTTGCCTTTGAATGAAGAGAGTAGACCTTCTCATCGTCATGGTTTAAAATAAGAACTCCATCTCTCTTCACGGCAAATGCGAGAGCACTCTTCTCTTCTATAATCTTCTCTGCGCTACCAAAGAATTCTACATGAACAGGTTTATCTGGAAATCTAGTCACGACTAAGATATCTGGATGGAGCCAAGGTGCAACGTATTTGGTTATATCACCTGGCTTCCCTACTCCAACTTCAAGTATAAGATATTCTGGATAAGAATGTTTCCAAATAATAAGTAAAAATCCACGAATTATATTCTCTACCCAAGCAATAGGACTATTCCAAGCATTTGATAATCCTAGTATTGTGAGAGGCAACCCTATCTCACTGTTGAAACTCTTCTGGCTTTTACGAACTGTTTTCCATTGAGATAATACAGTGAAGATGGCATCCTTCGTCGAAGTTTTCCCAACAGAACCGGTAATAGCAATAATCTTGGGATGGTACTTCTTTATTACCAATCTGGATTCCCAAATTAAAATAGTAACTACAATTTGTTTAAATATTTTTTTCATAATTTTATGAGATTATCTATCTGGTGGAATATTATAATAACTTAATAAAAACTTGGTAATATTTGTAAATGGTGGAATCAGGGTCTGAGAAGCATAATTCACACCCTTCGGATTCTTTATATAAATAAATACGATAAACTTAGGATTATATGCGGGGAAATAACCAAAGAAAGAGTGCATATGCTCATCTTCATAATACCCCTTTCCATCCTCTCTCGCTACTTGTGCAGTACCAGTCTTTGTGGCAACACTATAATGCTCAAATTTATAATTACCAGAACCATACTGCTCAAATACATGAACCAGCATTTGAGTTATCGTATCAGCAGACTCCTTCTTAATAAGATTAGTTTTTATTGGTGGATACTCTAAAATATCAGAAAGTCCGGTGTTATACCTTACTTGCTTTGCCAAATGTGGAGTTATCAAATTACCACCATTTGCTAATACAGAGAAAGCTCTAATCGCCTCTATAGGGGTCAGAGCGATACCTTGTCCAAAGGCAGCATTGGCGTACTCTATATCACGAGGACTCTCTAGGTTCTTTATAAGACCTGAAGTTTCATTTGGCAAATCAATCCCCGTCTTCTCTCCTATACCATAACTCTTCATATAAGAACGGAATTTGTCATGACCGAGTTTACTCTCAGCAAATACCATACCTGTGTTTAGAGATTGATCGAGAACGTCTTGCATTGATGCGACCCCACGAGCTTTCTTATCAAAGTTATAAATATCTTTTTTATTTACTGTTACAAATCCATTATCCATGTAAGTTGTCTTTGGGGTCACAGCACCAGCATCTATAGCAGAGACCATAACCAAAGGCTTGATAACAGAACCAAATTCAAAAACATTCTCCACTATAGGATTACGATAAACACTCACATTCTCGACTTCTTTAAAATTATTCAAATCAAAATCAGGAACTCCTGCCATCGCATAAATCTCACCAGTCATAGGATCCATGATTATACCCCCTGCCTGATCAGCACTCCACTTCATTAATGCATCCTTTAATTCTCCTTCTAAAGTATTCTGAACTAGTGGTTCTATGGTAGTAACGATATCACCTCTCTTCTCTTCATTTGAAATAGTTTCTTTTATATTAGAAAATACTTCTGCAAAGAAATTCACATAGGCTTCATCTTTGGGCTTAGATAAAGTCTTATTATAAAATCTCTCTAACCCATACTGACCGATTCTATCATCACCTTTATAAGCAAGGAATCCGAGTGTATGAGATGCTAAACTACTACCAGGGTAAAAACGCCAATTATCTTTATATATAGAAACTCCTTTTATCTTCATGCTGTTTATCTCATTGGCTTGCTCAGTAGTAAGATGTATAGCAACTTCTTCATAAGGATCAGCCTTCTTCTCTGCACGACTTATAAAAGTATCATGATCAATTGTTAAATATGGACTTAATAAATTATAAATGGATTCTTCATCTGTTATGTCTTTTGGTTTTATGGCGAGCTTAAATCCGGTCGAGACTGTACCTGCAGCGACTAAAGTCCCATCTTTCTTTGAGAAGAAAATGGTATTACGATCAAATCCATTAGAAGATGATGATGAGAATTGTCTGTCTGCTTTCTCTAAATATAAATCATTATGAACGACCTGAACAAGAAAAAGCTTGGCTATTATAATAATAGCCACGATTCCAACAAAAATAGAAACAATTTTTATTCTTGATTGAAACGATACTTTGTTCATTAGCGAATAGCAACGTGATTAATAGAACGAGTTACGAAAATATCTGGCTCTCTATCTATATAACCAAGGGAAAGCACATAGTTCTTATTTATCTCATTTGCCCTACTTAAATAAGTAAGTTCAAGTTGACTAACACTAGTACCGAGAGTCTTCACAGTTCCTTCTAGATTCTTCCTCGCTAATACATTGAAAGTAATAGAACCAATAAGATAAATATATACAGCAAAAAGAATTACAAGTAAAGATATAAATAGACGAAATAAAAATTTCTGTGTGTGAGAGTTACTAGCTATATCATTTGTAATTGCTTTTGCTTTGTTCATATGTTTTTAATTATTTTTAATTATTTTTTCTATTAATCTTAATTTGGAACTTCTAGACCTAGGGTTTTCTTTCGATTCTTCTTTTGTCGGGATTATGGGCTTTTTCGTTAGAACATTTGCGAAACCCTTTTCTTTTAAATCTCTAAATGCTTTCTTCACGATCCTATCTTCTAAGCTATGGAATGATATTATGGCCATTCTTCCACCAACTGATAATTTATCGAAACCTCTCTCTATAACCTTCTCTAAATTGGTGAGTTCACTGTTGGTCGCAATTCTTAAAGCCTGGAAAGTTCTGGTAGCTGGGTGGATCTTCAAACCTCTGTAATTCTTAGCAACTGCGTCATTTATAATCTTCACTAAGTCAAATGTCGTCTTTATCTCCCCCACTTCTCTAGCTTCTACTATCGCCTTCGCAATCTTCCTGGAATATTTCTCTTCTCCAAATCCATAAATGATATCTGCGAGTGACTTCTCTTCCCACGTATTCACTATGTCGTGTGCAGTCAAATCTTCACCTCCTGGATCTTTCTTCATGGTCATCATAAGTGGTTCGTCTTTAAGGAAAGAAAAACCTCTACCTGCTTCTTCTAATTGGAATGAGCTGATACCGAGGTCTAAAAGGATTTTATCTGCGTGAACTAAATTCAAATCTTCTAATACCTTATCAATATCTTGGAAACCTCTGTTTACTAAAATCACATCCTTATCCATATCTTTCATTGCTTCTTCTGAACGATCTATGGCATCCTTATCTAAATCTAATCCTATAATTTTCACATCTTTGCCAAAGCGACGAATTATCTCTATGGTATGACCTGCTCCACCTAAGGTACCATCTACCACGATGTCACCAGAGTGAATATCGAGGCCATCTATTGTTTCGTTTAGTAATACAGTAATGTGCTTCATATCTTTTAAAGAACTCCTATCTGGCCCAGCTTATCTGCTAATGCATCAGCTTGGCTTTCTACTAATTTCTTGTAATCACTCCAAGCTTTCTCGTTCCAGATCTCTGCTCTGTTCTGCACACCAATAACCATGACCTTACTAGTAAGGCCTGAACGATTCTTTAAATTTTCCGGGATTAGTATTCGGCCGTTTGCATCAACATCAATGATGACTGCTTGACCAAACATAAATCTCGAGAAACTTCTATTGTCAGATGCGAGCATGGAAGAATCTGATAACTTCTCTGAAATCTTTTGCCACTCTTTGACGGTATAAATTGAGAGACAGTTATCGAGCCCTGGAGCAACAACAACACTCTTCCCCATCTCCTTTCGGAATTTTACGGGTAGTGACATTCTATTCTTGTCGTCTAATGTATGTGTGTATTCTCCTATAAGCATAATAATGTTGTGAGATAAGGTTATTTTTATAGTTTTAGTCCCTAAAACATTTTGAGTACAAAATGTTCGGGCGAACAATTTTTAACAAAATTGTTTTAGCCCACTTCATCCCACTTGCTTATATTATACACCACTTTGTCCCACAAAACAAACAAGTCACCCACTCTAAAACTGTGGATAACTTATAAATATTAAATTTTTGGTCAAATTAAAACAGCCTCGTTTTGACTACTGTCAAAACGAGGCTGTTTTACAAATTTTAGTATTTTGAGAATTAAACAAATGCTTTATTTTCTAATTTATCCATTCTTTTATCTAAATGCATTATAGATTCTGTATTATCATCAACATCTTTTCTTAATTCATCTATTGAATACTCTGTATCTTTTCTAAAGCTTTTCAAATCTAATCTTAAATCTTGAATTTCACTCTTGACTTCAGAAATTGAATTATTCAAATCATCTTTAGTAGCCATATTCTCTAAAATATAAGCTGTCGTTTGAGCTATGCTGTCTACAGATTCTTGAAGCTTTTTTATATTCTCATCCATAATGCAAGTATACCAACTACAAACTTAGAGTCAATCTAAAATTATTCTCTTGATTTCATTAATGGGAAGAAGATTGTGTCTCTTAGATTTTTCTGTTCTGTGAGTATAGCAACGAGTCGGTCTATGCCCATTCCGAATCCTGTCATAGGAGGCATGCCATGCTCCATGGCTTCAAGGAACCTTTCATCTACTTCCATTGCTTCTTCATCACCCTTACCTTTAGCTTCAGATTGAGATACTAGAAGTTCTCTCTGCCTTATAGGATCTACAAGCTCGGCGTATTGATTCGTTATCTCTGCACCTGCTATTATAAGCTGGCAGACTTGGGCTGTTCCATCACTATTCTGTTGAGCAAGTGGCTTCAAATCCCCAGGGAAATTCGTCACAAATGTAGGATTAATAATCTTCTCTCTACAAGACTTTTTATAAATTTTATCAAGCAGGTTTCCTCTTCCTAATTTCTTCGCTTCTTCTTCTTTTACACCCCACTTTATAGCCTCGATACGAGCATCTTCTTCTGTAATAGTAGTTATATCAATATTGGTATTTTCTTTAAGAAGAGATGCAAAAGTTACTCTAGGCCAAATACCATCAAGATCGATCTCAACAGATTTACCTTCATTGTCGTAAACCACAAAATTCATTTTGCCAATAACCTTCAAAGCAACTTCTTTGATAAGCTCCTCAGTCCATTTTATATTGGTATCTAGACTTTCATAAGCTGCATACCACTCTATCATAGAAAATTCTTGCATGTGAGTTGGATCAGAACCTTCGTTGCGGAAATTCTTACCTATCTCATAGATTCTCTCATAACCACCGGTCATTATAATCTTGTGTTCAAGTTCAAGTGAAATACGAAGGACCATATCCATATCGTAATCATTATGATGAGTATTGAAAGTCTTGGCCATTGCACCTCCAGCCTGACTCTGAAGTATTGGGGTCTCTATCTCTATGAAGTTTTTATTATCGAAAAATTCCCTGATGGCTTTCACTATCTTGGCTCTAGTAATGAACCTATCATAAACAGTCTTGTCCATTATCATATCTAGATACCTCTTACGGTAAGTTTCCTCTACATCTTGAAGTCCGTGCCATTTATCAGGAAGAGGAAGGAGTGCTTTCGTCGCCATCTTCCAGTCTTTTATAAGAATACTTTGTTCCCCTCTTTGAGTTATAAAAAGTGTTCCAGTCACAGATATAAAATCTCCGTTATCCACTGTGTCAGTAAATAAGTTAAATACTTTTTCTTCTAATTCATCCTTCTTTAAAACTGCTTGGAACTTACCTGTACTATCTTGAATCACAATGAAAAGTATAGCTCCTTGCCCTCGCACAATCATTACTCTACCAGCAATAGTTATCTGCTTTAATTCATTGGCAGATAATTCTTCGAACTTTTCTTTTACTTCACTGATTGTGTAATCACGAGAAATATTACTAGGATAAGGATTCATCCCAGCTTCTTTTAATTTATTAATTTTTACAAGTCGCGCATTGCGCAATTCTTCTATAGATGCCATATACCCTATTGTATATCAATTATGGTGTACTTGGCTAGCCCCTTTGGTGTAGATATAGAAACAACATCACCCTTTAATCTACCAAAAATAGCGCCACCAAGTGGGGATTTATTTGAAATTTTGTTATGAGCCATATCTGCTTCTTCTGCTCCAACAATGCTATAAGAAATATCATTCTTGGTTCCTTCTTTTCTTACTATTACAGTAGTACCTATTTCTACTTTTGAACTCTTGTGTTTCTTTACAACAACTGAGGATTGAAGCATGTATTCTATCTGGCTTATACGGTCTTCTGTTTTACCTTGATCTTCACGAGCTTGGTGATACTCTGCATTCTCAGAAAGATCTCCAAGTGCCTTAGCGGCCTGAAGAGCATCAAGGATTTCCTTTCTTTTAATATTTTTCAAAAAGCCTAATTCTTCAATCAAAGCTTGTTTTTTATCTTCTGTTATATAATTTATTTCGTCCATTATATTAGAGATAGCCCATCGTTAGATGGACATACCTTATTAATCTTCTTATTAATCTTAATACATCATTAAATACTCTTTTAAATACGATTTAAATACCCCTAATAGGTATAGTAATTAATCCTAGAATTATAGCTATTTTCAGCAAAAAAGTCAAAGAAAAATAAGGTTCTTATTTTATGTATTCTGGAGCATAGACACTCATGTAATCCACTACTTCGCTCATTACACGAGTAGCATTACCGGAGGCAGCCTTTGGCCCTCTTTCCATTAGAACAGCGAAAGAGTAACGAGGATTTTCATAAGGGAAAAATCCTACTATCCAAGAGTTTGTATTTGTATTTCCATAACCAATCTGAGCGGTACCAGACTTTGCTGCTACTTCTACAGAAGGAAGATTGAGTGCCATACAAGTTCCCTCCGTCACAGCCATTCGCATACCACTTTGTATTACTTTCATTTTATTTTCGTCCACAGCAAAAGTCATTTTATTCTCTTCGTATTTTGTATCATTTAAACGAAGATGAGGGTTCGGTATTGTTCCCATGTTTGCTATGCCAGCGACAGCTCTCGCCATCTGAAGTGGGGTCACCTGAAAACCATACTGACCAATGGAAGTGTTATAAGTATCTCCGACTCTCCAGATATCACCCTTAAAGGCTTCCTTTTTCCATTCTGGTGTAGGAATTATTCCCTCTTTTTCACCTCCTAAATCAATACCTGTTTTCTCTGCTATCCCAAATATACGAGCATACTTGTCTATGTTTGTTATTCCTAATCCTTTTTGAGTTTTAAAACCTCCTCCTATTTGATAGAAATAAACGTCCGAAGATATAGCTATCGCTTTCTTCATATCAACATAACCGAAAGAACCATGGTCTTTAAATATAGTTTCTTTACCTGGGAAAAAAGGATTCGGAATTGAGATAGAACCATTGGATAAAATATTCTGAAATGGAGTTATTATATTTTCAGCTAACGCTCCATATCCCAAGAATGGCTTTACGATAGACCCCGGGGTATAAAGTCCTGATACTGCACGGTTAAGGAATACTTTCCTCTTATCTGTAAGATAGGCATTTATAGTTTGACTCTCTTTACCTAGAGAAAGGATGTTATTATTATACTCAGGATAACTAGTAATAGCGATGACTTCACCTGTCTTTATATCCATTACAACCCCCGCCCCTCCTGAGAAATTTGCATTGGTAGCCATACTCGATATTGAGTTATAAAGCTTATCTTGAATCCTAGAATCGATAGACAAACGTAAATCTTCACCTGCCTTTGAAGGAGAGACAATGTTTTCTGATTGAATTTCTCCATTTACACTAGTCTCTGTAATCCTTACACCATTCTTCCCTGTAAGAATATCATTGTAAAACTTTTCTATACCGTCTTTACCTATAAAAGTATCTTGCCAGTAATTTCCCGCGGAGTCTTTTGCTGGAGAGCTAGTATAACCGAGAAGTAATCCAAATCCTGGTTTAGTTATATAACTTCTCTCTGGTAATAAAAATTTATTTAAATCTTCTTTATCCCAAGTATTCCAAGCAAGTAAAACATCATTTTTGTCATATATTAGACCTCTGAAAGCAATTATTGGTTGCCTAATTAAAGTATTATTCTCACTCTTTTTAAAATATGCATCACCTTTCACTATTTGCAAATATCCTAATTTACTTACAAAGATAGTTATCACGCAAAAGAAAAATATACCGAGGACAAATACTGAGCTCTTCGGTATTGTCTTCTCTATGCGTCCTTCAAATTGTTGAGTATTAAAATTAGGGAGATTTTTAGAATCAAGAAAAATCTCATCAGGGTCTATCTCTCTCCTTATTCTTCTGTTGTTAATATGAAATTTCATTTTATTTATATAAAATTATACGACTCTTTAAAATCTGAATACCGAAATAAGAAAAATTTATAATAACTGAAGCTATCATAACAGAAGAAATGGTATTCGTACTTTTTACAGAATACAGAGAATATAGAATTATAAGAGCTATTATAAATTCATAGAATTTATCAAACAAGAAAATACCAATAATTACTAAAATAACATTAAACCACCAAGGTAAAATAAATATTGAAATAATTAGAAAAATATCAAAAATAACCCTTTTCATATTAAGATAGTATACGCTAGAAACCCCTCTTTTGACAAATATTTTATCTATGTCAAAATTTTCCCAGCAAGGCTGGATTTTATTTATTTTTTTATTATTTGTATCTTATTTTAAGATAAATAGTTCTCAAGATAAAGAAGACTGCGATTATTATCAGTCCATAAAAGACTATTTTATTTGTGAAGATAAAACCGAGTATTGTTAGTAGGAAAAGCTTGATATAAGTTATAGGCTTATCTGTGGCTGACACAGCTTCTTTTGCACTATCTGTGTTTATATCTATATCGAGAGCTTTTATCTCTTCTTTTGCTTTTTCCTTTGATTCAATTATTTTCACAGAAGTATCATCACGAAAAGAATCTACCTTATCTACAATATCAGACACGGGGGTAGAAACTGATTCCGGTATAACATCCCCTATTTTTGAACCTGCCTTATCTAATTCATTCTTAATAACGTCAGAACTGGTAGCAGGCTCACCATTCACTTTACTTATACTTACAGGAACAAAAACCTTGTTTTCTTCTGTTTTATTATTTTCTAAGATTATGATTTCTTTCTTTCCATTAGAAGTAATACTCGATGAAATAATTTTAGCTGAAATAGTATGATCACCTGAAGTTACCTTCCATGAAATGTTTACTTCTTTTAATTGATTAGGCTGTACTGTAACATCCCGAGAGCCTAGTATTACATTCTTATCATAGAATTCCACTTTAGCTTGAAGATTTTCCTTGCCCCCATTCCACACAACAGTATGGATAAAGACCGTCTCACCTTCAGAAAGATTATCTTTGGAATACCAAATCTGCCCAGGAATAAATCCAGTATTAGCAAATGTATAAATTAATGGTAATAAAAACCCAGCAATTAAAACAATAAAGAAGAAATATCTTTTCATTTTTATTTAAGAGTAAATACAGCTTTAACTGTCATCATAATATTCTTCTCTATTTTAGAAGTGTCGTATGAACCATAATCAGAAACGTCATTGGAATTTGCAGACATAACTTGGACCACCCCAGATGAAGCACTCTTCAACTGACCTATCGACTTACCGCTAGCCTCTGCGAGACTTCCTGCTCTGGCTTTTGCATCCTTCACTGCGTCTGCTAGCATTGCAATCCTCTCTTCTGGAAGCTTTGTATAAGTATATTCAAGAGATTGGGTTGAGAAGATGACATCCTTCTCTATTAATGGATTTATATTCTTTGAAACTTCTGTAATACTAGCGACATCACTCGAATTTATCTCTACTGTTTGCCTTAACGTATAAGTCTTCTCTTGACCTTGAGCGTTATCCCAGTTTTGGTCCATGAAAACTGGAGAAATATTGATCTGTTCTGTTGCTATATTTTTACTTTTCAAAAAATCTTGAACTACAACTAAATCTTTAGCCATATCAGTATAACCTTGCTTTAGACTACTGACCTTCACTATACGACTAAAGCTTCCCACCCATTTTACATGATCACTAGTAACTTGCTTGGTGGTGCTACCAGTAGAAGTAAGAGTATTATCAAGTGAACGAACTTGATAAAAAGCAAACACAGCTATAACCGTACTTATAATAATTGCCAATCCTAATATAAATTTTGTGTTAAGCCACAAAAGAGCTTTATTATTGTTTTCCATAGTTACTATTATAGCACATAAGTGAAGCAGAAAATATGCAAATTATGAGTCGCGTAGGGCCCCTCTGGGGTAAAGCGCGAATAATTTGCATATTTTCTGCTTCGTTTATTACTTTAATAAGAAATCAGCAACCTTCACTGCTTCTCCTGCGCCCATAGTTATAATAATATTCTTCTCATTCATATCTGAAAGTTTAGTTTCCAGATATTGTTCTAAATCTTCAAATGAATCAAAAGCTTTTGAATTATTAGTAATTTTGTTTATCTCATCTGAGAGTATTTTACTAGAAATAGTTCCATCATCTTCTTCACGAGCATAGTAAATAGGAAGAATGAGAACTTCATCGGCATCAGTAAAACTCTTAGCGAAATCATCTAGTAGAAGTTTCGTGCGGGAAAAAAGGTGAGGCTGGAATACAACTGTAACTTTCCATCCTGCATTATCATCAGACAAACCATAATCCCTAGGATAAAGCTCACGAAAGCCCGCAAGAGTCGCCATAACTTCTGTAGGATGATGAGCATAGTCATCATAGACTAAAGCCCCACTCTTGAGCTTACCTTTGAATTCAAATCTTTTCCAAGTACCAGGGAATTCTCCGACGTATTGTTCTGCTTTTTCTTTTGAAATATCTAAAATACTAGCTACAGCAACAGCACAAGCTGCGTCTTTCTTGTTGTGCACTCCTGGAATTTTTAATTTCAAATCTTTATTAAAATAATTATTCCAATTTATTACTTTTGCATTTATATCTTTTATCACATCCATAACATGTGAATCATCTGGATTACAAATTACAAATCCATCACTTGGAACTTTCAAAGCCATTTCTCTAAATGCACTTTTAATATCTTCTATATCTTTATAGTAATCAAGATGATCATTATCTATATTTGTAATTACTAAAATTTTCGGATTTATATTTAAGAATGAGCGACGATACTCACAAGCTTCAACTACAAAGTATCTACTCTTACCTGCAATGAAATTACTTTTCCCTTGCCCGTCGGTACGATTAGGGTCACCAACAAGTAAACTCCCCACTATTACAGTCGGGTCATCTCCATTATTACGAAGAATCTGGGCTATCATTGCGGTTGTGGTCGTCTTACCATGAGTTCCAGAAACTGCGATAGTGTATTTATCACGACTTATAATATCGAGCATTTGTGGATAAGAGCGAACAGGAATTTTTGTCTGCTCTTTTATTTTCCTAGCTAATTCAGGATCATATTTATCTATCGCAATAGTGTAAACTATCAAATCTGCATCATCTGGTATGTTCTCATAAGACTGTCCAATCCTTATATTTGCTCCGACTTTCTTAAGCTCACTCACAACTTCCCCATCCTGCATATCCTGCCCTGTCACAACCTTTCCCTCATGGAGCATCATTCGAGCCACAGCCGAAATACCAATCCCCCCAATTCCGATAAAGTGAACATTTTTAATTGTGTTTAAATCTAAGTTAATCATAAAATTTACTTGCGATTTTTTTATTATAATAATTTCTAAAAAATTTATAGATCAGACCACGAAATCCTGATTTTATAATTGTATTCAAATACCCACCTACTTTATATCTTCTCTCACTTGGTATTATAAAGCATTTATTCATAAATATATAGCTTGCGCCGAGAACTCTTGATCTTTCTCCAATATCAGAATCTTCACCTCTTTTCATTTCTTCATTAAATCCTTTCAATTTCTCAAATAAATTTCGCTTAATAAAGAAATTGCCACCTATATTCTTCTTACTATACCTATTTGAAAGCCATGATATATACTTGCCCAATATTGTGTTACTTTCATTAACCCACTTAGCACAACCAATATCATACACCTCAGACATTTTCAATATCTCATATAAATAATTATCTGAAACAATAGTATCCGCATCAAGAAAAACTAATAGATCACCAGAAGATTTACTAACACCAAAGTTTCTAGATTTTGCTACATTTTTAAAATCAACCTCAAAAACTAAATCTGTATATTTTCTTGCAATATCTTTTGTTTTATCATTACAAGAATCACAAACTATAACAAGCTCAAACTGAGCTTTATTCTTAAATAAGGAATCTAAGGTTTTCTCAATATATTCCTCTTCATTATGAGCAGGTATTATGACAGAAATTTTTTGCATTTATTTACTTGGTTTTATTAAAATCTCTTGTTCTATCTTTTGAAATCTTTCTACTTCTTTTCCATCTACAACGACACTTCCTAAAAACATTTCCTTTGGGCGAATCCAAGTCGCTCCATCTTCCAAATGCATATAAACTACCATTGGCTCTAAACTCTCACTGTGAAGCCCCTCACTTAGAACCTTCACCTTTGTCCCCTTATAATGCTTATATACTGCTCCAATTTCTAAATTTTTCATAAATTATTCTAGTAAATTTTTAATATCTAACTTTCTAGGTTCTTTAATAATTATAATCTTTTTATTTTTAGCTTCTTTTAATAAAATAAATATTTTTTTCTTTTCTGTTTTATTCCAACTACAAATCCATTTTAAAATAGACCATCTAAATTTAGTTTTAGATTTATCAGGTATTCCATATCTTTTTTCTATTTTTAAATTAACTCTAATTATCCTTTTAAAATAACTATATAGTTGAAATATAGTAGAAGTATCTATAAATATAATCAAATCTGACCATTGTATCCTATTTGGAAGAACACTCACATAATTACCTTCAATAATACCAATATCTTTTAATAAAAATTCTTTACAGATATTTTCCCATTCATTTTTTTCTTTTCTTTTCCATTTAGAATCATAAAACATACAATCAAGATGATAAATAGGATATCCTGTATGTAAACCAATTCTATTTGCTAAGGTAGATTTTCCAGAACCTCCTCCACCTAAAATTATTATTCTTTTGTATTTAAATCCCTTTTCCATTATTTCAATTTCTTAATTATCTTCATAAATAAATCATTCCTCTCATATTCATTATTAAACATTCCAAATGATGCAAAGGCTGGAGAGAAAAGAATCGTGTCACCCTTTTTTGCAAGTTTTAATGCAGATTTTACTATATCATTCAAATCTTTCCCCTCTAAACTCTCAACTTTAATCTTTAATCTTTTCAACTGTTCTGTTCCTGTCCCTGGAATCATTACCACAGCTTTACAACTTTTATTTATAGCTTTCAAAAAATTATCAAGTGGAAGATTCTTCGTTGCTCCACCGCAAATCAAAATGATATTTCTGGAAGTCGGACTTCCAGATTTAAGGAAGTCCGACTTCCTAATATTTGAAAGTGCTTCAAGACCAGCTATTGTAGCTTCGGGAGTTGTCGCGTTATTATCATTATAAATTTTAATACCTTTATATATTTTTAAAAGCTCCATTCTACCTTCTAATCCTTTGAAGTTTGCTATTACTTTTTTTATTTTAATTTCTGGAATTCCTAAAACTTCTGCTACTTTCACAGCACAAGCAAGATTCTCTCTATGGTGAATTCCTGGAACATTAAACTTCCAATTTGAAATATCCTTAGAATTAACAACTATAAGTTTTCCTTTAGCCCTAAACGCTTTATTAAAAGCGTCGGGCGATCCAACTTTGTTGGATTTAGCCTCATTCTTTTTTATAAACTTTTTCATCCCGGGACGAATTATAAGAACATCATCTTTTTTCTGATTCTTAAAAATATTTGCCTTATCATTAAAATACTTTTCCATACTATCTTTATAGTAATTCATATGGTCCGGCATAAAAGAAGTGAAAACAGAAATATGAGGGGAAATTCCTGCATCACCAAATCCTTGCAACTGCCAAGAATCCAATTCACAAACTAAAACATCTGATTTTGCAAATGATTTACCAAAATCACTCTGGGAGCTCATTCGCGCAGTGTCCATTAAAGCGCGACTTTTCACTTTCTTAAGTAATGGAAGAGTCGCAAGTCCTCGAAGATTCCCCCCTGCATAAATATTCTTCTTTAATAATTTCTCATTATTTTTAAGAATTTCATATATAAGAGTTGTGGTCATACTTTTACCTCTAGTACCTGTCACTCCTATTATCATTACTTCGGGTGCGGACTTTGCAAAAAGTGAGACATCCATTTCAATAGGAATATTATTCTTCCTCGCTTCTTTTATATAAATAGAATCAAGAGGCACCCCTGCGGCTTTCACTATCATGTCTCTACCTTTGAAATCTTCTAATCTATGTTCTCCTAATACAAATTTAATATTTGAAAATTTCCCTAAGGCTTTCAAAGAAGTAGCAAGTTGCTCCTTCGTCTTCAAATCAGTCACTATCAAATCCGCCCCACATTCTGCTAAGAATTTGGTATAGCCTAGTCCTCTCCCTAAAATTCCAAGCCCCATGACTGTAATCTTCTTACCCTTAAATTGTTGTTTGTAATTTTGCATTCCTAGTATTTTATTTCAAATTCTTTTTTAATTCCTCCATATCATCAAAATGAGTTTTGATTCCATTTACTTCTTGGTAGTTCTCATGACCCTTACCAGCTATTAAGATGTAATCACCTGGCTCGGCTAACAGGCAAGCTTTCTCTATGGCCATATGCCTATCTATTATTATTTCCACCTTATCAAGGCCTGGAAGTGGCAGACCTTTTTCCATATCATTTAGTATATCTTCAGGCTTTTCAGTACGAGGATTATCAGAAGTGAGAATGAGAACATCACTCATGTCAAAACCAATCTTAGCCATTATGGGGCGCTTGCTCTTATCTCTATCTCCACCACAACCCACAACTGAAATTAATTTACCATTACCTTTCATTTCGTTTGCAGTTTTTAAAACATTCTCCAGCGCATCTGGAGTATGAGCATAATCCACTATACCAATTACACCACCTTCACTTTTTATATATTGGAATCGCCCAGCGACTGGTTCTAAACTTTTAATTAATTCTTTAACTTTGTCTCTAAATTCTTTCATAAAAGAATCGGGTGATCCGACCTTGTCAGATTTAGCCTTATCTTCTCCAAGTAAAACAGCCACAGAATAAACTCCCAGTATGTTATAAGCATTGAATTCCCCTATGAGTTTCGTCTCTAGTCTCTCGCTGAAGTCTGCTTTCTTTTTCAAACTTAAAGTATACTTATGCGCCTTTGTAGTAGATAGCATATAAAGTCCCCTCTCATCATCAATATTAGAAACAACAAACCCCGTAGCTGGAATCATGTCGAAGAATCCTTTCTTTGCATCACAATAATTATCAAAAGTTTTATGATAATCTAAATGATCAAGTGTAAGATTGGTGAAGACTCCTCCCACAAAAGAAAGTCCATCTATCCTCTTCTCACAAACTGAATGAGAGGAAACTTCCATAAAGCAATACTCACAACCATCATCCACCATCTCTGCTAAAAGTTCATTTAGAGTTACCGGATCAGGAGTAGTACGACTTGCTTCTGTTGATTTATCATTTACCTTATTTACTACTGTACCTATCATTCCAGCCTTGTGACCTAAATCTCGGAAAAGTTGATGGAGAAGTGTCGCAGTTGTCGTCTTACCGTTGGTACCCGTCACTCCGACTAGCTTCATCTTCCTAGATGGATTGCCATAAAAGTTACTCGATATAATACCGAGAGCGTTATGAGTATCCAAAACTTTTACATAAGTAACACCATTTTTAAATTCTTCAATATCATTTTCGTGCACTATAGTCCTCGCACCCTTCTCTATAACTTCATTTATAAAAATATGCCCATCTATGACATTCCCAGTGATCGCAACAAACAAAGAATGTGGCTCTATAATTCTAGAATCTAGTGACACAGAAGAAACAGGGCTATCTACATTTCCATGAATGCTCTCTACTGATATTCCTTCTAGTAAGTTAGATAAAATTTTCATATTTGATTTTGCGAAATCACGTCGCAAGACCGTCCTTTAGGCGCGACGCTGAGCCAATTATTATATTCTTCTATCACCTTCTTACAAACTTCTTCTAATGGAATTTTCTCTGTATCTATTACCAAGTTAAAATTATCTGGACCGGTATGATTATCTATTCCATATAAATCTTTATATCTTTTTCTCTCACTTTCTAATCTAGAATTTATTTTCTCTTTTATACTTTCTGGAGTATCAAAACTCCCTCCAGTCTCTTTGTGACGATTTGGATTAAAATTCTTATCATTAAGTATTCTCTCTGAAGCAACAACTGGATCAAGCTCGAGAAAAACTTTGAACGAATCCGGAATAAAATGAAAGCCCAATCGAGAATCGAGAACAATATTCTCCATTTGACCTATCTTAATATTATGATCATCTAATTCTTTATCTATTGATTCATCTGTTTCAGCAAGCTTGCTTAGGCTAGCAAGAGACATGCCCTTCTCGTTTGCGAGAGTCCTCATCAAATCTCCAGTGGAATAATGTGTATAATCTAGAAGCTCTGCAACTCTTTTCGCTGTAGAAGATTTACCACTTCCAAGCTTGCCTGCAATAGTAATAATGTGTTTTTTATCCATATTTTCATTCTAACATAAAAGATGGTCAAATAAAAACCCTTGTGGTATAGTATTTTCATGCGAATTTTAGCAATAGAAACCTCTTGTGATGATACCGGGATAGCAATTCTAGAAGTTACAGAAACTGCCTCCGCTAAAACTACGGAGGGCAAGACAAAATTTAAAACACTTGCAAGTGAAGTTTCATCTCAGATAGATATCCATAAAGAATATGGGGGTGTTTTCCCTGCTTTAGCAAAAAGAGAACATATCAAGAATCTGCCACTCGTTTTAGAAAAAGTACTCAAAGAAGCAGGAATGCAAAAGATGTATTCTACCTCACCTTTAGTAAGGGGGAGGACAGGTGGGGGTAAAAAGATAGATGCAATTGCAGTGACCACAGGCCCAGGACTAGAACCAGCTCTTTGGACAGGAATAGTATTTGCTAAAGAATTAAATGAAAAATATAAAATTCCAATAGTTCCGGTAAATCATATGGAGGGACATATCTTCTCTATCTTCCCTAATGATAAAAAAACTTTTGTAGTGGAAAATAAAAAAGAAAATTTCCCAATGCTTTCTCTTCTCGTGTCTGGTGGACACACAGAACTTGTACTTATGAAAGATAATCCCTCCTCTTCAGCGGGTAAAATGAAATATAAAAAGATAGGGCAAACTCGCGATGATGCAGCGGGTGAAGCCTTTGATAAAGTTGCCCGAATGCTCGGACTTTCTTACCCAGGAGGTCCAGAGATTTCAAGATTGGCTAGTGAAGAACGTATTTGCATTTCCTCCTCCCCTGCCAAGGGGAGGATTGAGGAGGGGTCAGACCCCTTCGCCTTTCAGGCACTTCCCCTTGGCAGGGGAAGAAAAATCGAAGCTTCGCCACTTAGATCTCTCCCTCGACCTATGATTTATTCTAAAGATTATGATTTCTCTTTCTCTGGCCTTAAGACTGCAGTGCTTTATCTAATTAGAGATTTGAAAGAAAAGAATCCAAACATACTAGAAGATATAAAAGTTAAACAGCAAATAGCTTGTGAATTTGAAAATGCAGTAGTTGAGACTCTAGTGCATAAAACTATTAAAGCAATAAATCAATATAAAATAAAAACTCTGATAGTAGGAGGTGGAGTTTCTGCAAATTCTTACTTGCAAGAGGAAATGGTAAAGAAAATTAAAAAAGAGAAATTAAAAGTGAAAGTTCATTTTCCAAACAGAAAACTTTCTGGAGATAATGCAATTATGATAGCTATAGCTGGATACTTCCAATATAAAAATAAAAAGTTTGTAAAAACAGGTAAAAGTCTAAAACTTAAGGCGGATGGAAATATGAGTTTGTAAAATAAAAGACTATTATAATTTCATAAATATTTTTTGAATAAAATTCAAAAAAGTGTTATATTTTATATATGACAGAACCAAATATAGACCCTAAATTCTTAAAACCTTATAACCCAGAAGAAACTGAAGATAGAATATATAAATTATGGGAAGAATCAGGATTTTTTAACCCTGATGTTTGTAT
>Ga0209800_10001167_pt1 | contig 29764 bp, 19 predicted proteins | sample Higcelweek8metaG_FD_187174 | JGI IMG/M metagenome (GOLD analysis project Ga0209800, IMG submission 187174) | Freshwater pond sediment microbial communities from the University of Edinburgh, under environmental carbon perturbations - High... | ecosystem: Environmental > Aquatic > Freshwater >...
TTATGAAAAAACTAATTTCAATCGTATTACTTGTTATTACTATTTGTTCTTGCTTTACTGCTTGTAATACACAAAAAGCAAGTGTGAAAAGCAAGGAAAATGTAACCTTGAAATGGATAATGCCGGGACCGGGAAAACAAAAGGATTCGGAAATTGTGTGGGCAAAATTCAATGAAGAGATTAAGAAATTGCCTGGTCTCGAAAATGTTACGGTTAACTTTGAAATTATTCCGTTTTCGGAATACAAGCAAAAATTTCTGCTTATGCAAACAAGCGGTGAAAAAATTGATATTGTTCAAACATACACCTTGGATTTCCCAACAGAAGCAAGAAATGAGACTTTTTTGCCTCTTTCTGACCTGATAGAAAAAGAAACACCGGATTTGAAATCCGAATTGCCTGAGTTTATGTGGAATTACGGTAAAATTGATAATGAGATTTATCAGGTGCCGAATTATCAAATGCTTCCTTCACTTTTCTCATTAAAGGTGCCAAAAGCATTGGCAGATCAATATATGGATATTACGGCTGTTGAAAATGTTTTGGCAAAGCCTGGATACAATAAAGAATTTTTTGACATTTTAGATAATTATTTAAGTAAGGTGAAAAAAGCAGGAAAGCTTGACTTAGGCTTTAATACTGCCTTTGTAACACTATATACACGAAGAAATTATGAATTAATCGCAGGTGACTACGGAATTCAGATTGATGATGATAAAGTTCAAGTTAAGATGCTATCTACACTTCCTGAATATAAGCATACCTTTGATACCATGAGGGATTGGTATAAAAAAGGGTATATTCGCAAGGATATTCTAAGTGCAAAAGCTACCGATGATGACGGAAAGTTGGGTGGTAGCTCGCTGTGGATTAACAATGACTTTAATGGTGCAAGGCAAAAGATTAGCGCAAAGGGTGTTGAAGAATATGCTCTTTATCTTTATGATTCACCATATGTACCAATGAGTAATGCTGCTGGTGGCTTGTGTATTTTGAACGGTTGTGAAAATTCTAAAGAGGCTATTCGCATTATTGAATTGATGAACACGAAAAAAGGTAAGGATTTGTATAACCTTCTAATTTCCGGCATCGATGGTCAGCATTATAAAAAGGTTGGAGAAGACAAAATTGAGACAATAGGATATGTTGGCGACGGTACTTCATCATCTGATTATGGCTTATGGAAATGGGTACTTGGTAATACGTTTAACGCATATCAAACACAGGCAAACCCTGAGAATTACAAGGATTTTGTGTTTGGATACTTGAACGAGGGCGAAAAAACAAAATATTCAAAGCTTATTGGTTTTGCACCTGATTTAACTAAAATTGAATCAAAAATCGCACAGGTAAAGAGCGTTGTAAGGGAATATAATAATCCGCTTGGTTCTGGTGCGCTTGATAATTACGAAACAGTTTACAATGAATATATGAACAAAATCGAAAGTAGCGGAAATAAAGAAATTATTGCAGAATTACAAAAGCAAGTAGATGCGTTTTTGGCTAAATAAAAACCTCATTGCATAAGAGAGGAATGATAGCATGAAGTTACGAAAAATTATAAGTGTGATGTTGATGATTACAGTTCTGATTGCGAATTTAATGACTGTTAACGCAACCCCAAGTTTAAGACTTGTTTCTTACGAGGCTTTCGGCGGCGGTGTTTTATTAACCTTTTCCGAAAACATCGATGGAACAAACATAAATGATAAAATTGTGGTAGTATCTGATAGTTCCACTAAGCTTTCTGGTTACACTATTGATGTGTTGAGCAATACAGTTGTAGTGCATTTGTCCTTGGAAAGTGTATCGAAAACAAGTTATATTGTTTTGAATAAATCGCTTGTGGCAGTATCCGGCAATAGCATTGATGATGTGTACAAAATTGAAGTTGCCGAAACGGGATACACTCAGGATTTTGGCAGTAATTATAGGTCTGGCGATTGGTTATTCAGAACAATTGCTTCGAACTCGGCTTCGAATAATGTAAGTATAATAAACGATATGGCAAGGCTTATTGATAATTTCGCAGGCACCGGATACCCAACACAGCCAACATTTATCTATAAAAACAATTATTCAACATATAATATGGGAAGCACAACAACAGAGTTTGATTATTTGAGGAATGAAAATTCAGATGTAGCAAATAACTGGGCAAATACATTTAGAGTTTTTACGAGGTTTTCATCTTTTAATGTTGTAGCCTATGTGGCGAAGTACAATGGTTACTTTTTTGATATTATCAATAGCGGTGTAACAATGAATCTAAAAAAATCTGTACTTGCAGCTGACGGAGTTACAATGACGCAAACCAATTTGACTACTATCCCATCAAGCTATGCCCTTGCTTTAAACACAAAATACAGAATAAGAATGGTAACAAGGGATGTTGCAACTGGCGTAAATATTAAGATTTATCGAGCGGTATATGATGCTGAACAGCTTGGTGCATATACATTGATTTGCGACTATACAGATGCAATCAACCCTCTGCTTAATGGGGATTGTGTGTTTTTTGGTGGAGGAGCAACTGGTTTTAATAACCACTTAATCGACAATGTTATGCAGGCGAAAGCAGAGATAAAAAATGTTTTTACCGCAAGTGATATTAAAGCAGATGTTGAAAGTAAAATCACAGCTTTGCCTGATGTCGATTCAATTACAATCGCAAACTTCAATCAAGTTATTGAAATAAGCTCTTTAATTGACTTTTTAACACGAAACGGTATTTTGCTGGAAGATATTGCAGGGAACGAAAGATATACCGAGATTAAAAATCTTTTTCCAAGCGTAACCGATAGCCAAATAATTACAAATTTTACAACAAATACGGTTAAAGTTGAGTTTTCTACCCCAATGACAAATGACATTTTGTCAAAATCGAATGTTTCGCTTAAAAAGGGTTTAGTCGCTCTTGATGATTATCAAATAGAAGGAATATATAGCGGCGACAGTTTAAATGGAATAACAGTAAGCTTCTTTAATGATAGAAATTACGACACAAAATATAAGCTAACCATTTCGAAAAATTGCAAAGCAAATACAACATTAAATTTTGCAGATGATTATTCATTTGAATTCTATCCATATGCTCCGATAACGGTTGCCACACCTTTTTTGTCTGAGGATGCAGCAAATGTTACAATAGTCAGCAATATAACAAATAATAGTTTAACAGAAAATCAAGACTACGTTCTTGTTTTTGGGCTTGTTTCGGAAACAATTGATGGGAATGGAAACAAGATAATTGAGATGCTTGATTGCAAACAATTCGTCGGAACAATAAAAACCACAGATAGTGTAATTCCTGTTTCCGCAATATTTAACAAACCCTCTGTTAATTATAAATGCGTTTTAATTGCTTGGGATGCTATTAACAGTTTGAAACAGCTGTATAAAACCCAAACAAATTAAGGAGTGTTATTTATGGCTAAAAAAATAGTGGCTTTGCTTTGTGTTATATCAATGCTATTTGGTATTATTCCAACCTTTGCAGAAAGTGAAGATATAGTAATTCATGTAAGCCCTAACGGTAATGATTATGCTTCAGGGGAAGTGAATGCACCACTAAAAACACTTTTGGGTGCAAAAACTGAAATATCAAAGCTGAAAAAGAAATATGCCAACACAAAAAAATACACAGTTGTTTTTCATGAAGGCACGTATCGGTTTGATAGCACAGTAAACTTTACGTCTGATGACTCGGGAACACAAAATAATCCGATTACCTATAAGGGTGCTGATGGTGAAGCTGTATATTTCAAGGGCTCAAAGGAACTTGACATTTCAAAGCTAAGAATGTTGGATGACCCTTCTGTGCTAAAACGCTTGCCTGAAAGCGCAAGAGGCAAGATTGGATATTTGGATTTGAAGGCACAAGGCTTAACGGCTGCGGATATACCAAAAATCCCAGAACAGGCTAACACATTCTATGACATTAATTTTTACTTGAATGGGAAAGAACAGACAATCTCTCAATGGCCAAATGGCGAAAATAAGTTTGCAATATTTGAGGTTGTTTCGAACGGAGCAAATGCTGTTGGCAAAGGCGGAACTTTAAGATATCAAGATTTTCAACCTTCAAAATGGACGGAGGCAAAGGATTCATATTTAGGCGGATACTTTACATATGACTATATCTATTATCGCCATCCGGTAAATTATGTTGATGCTGAAAAAAAAGAGATAACATTAAAATATGGTGTTATAAATTCAACATTATCAAGACGTTGGAAGGCATTTAACCTAATTGAAGAAATTGATATGCCCGGTGAATGGTATGTCGACAGGGACAGCTTGATTATGTATTACTACCCTGAATATTCATTGATGGACGCAACCTTTGAAATTTCCACATTAAACAGTAATATGATTTATTTGAACGGTACAGATTATATAAATTTTGAAAATATAAACTTTTCGCAAACTCGTGCAAGTGCAATCCAAGCCAACAACAATTCGGATTATTGTGTTGTAAATCAATGCAGATTTACTGACATTGGAAATATGGGTGTCAGCCATTATGGATATGGCACTTCAACTTCACTTCGTGGTGATTACGATGATGTTGAGCCATCTGCAAAGCACACAATAAATATTGGCAAGGGCTGGACTATTCAAAACAATATTTTCTATAATATAGGGAATGTAGGCGTGCGGGTTTACGGTGGAAACAATGATACCTTTGAAACGGGCGACAATGTTATTCGTAATAATTATTTTAATTTGAATGGTACAAAAAGCCGTGGTTATTCAGGAGCGGACATTTATGGATCGGCAAATGTGTTTGAGAATAACTTACTACACAATTCATCACAGGGCGTTGTGAACCACAGCGGAAATGAACATAAAATCCGTTATAACGAGGTTAACAATGTTACAACAGGCTCTAATGATGCGGGTGCGTTTTATACAGGGCGTTCAATTATGACGCGAAGAACAGATGTTTCTTTTAATCTAATTCGAAACACGACGCCAAATGACCCGAGAATAAAAGAGCATAACAGAGGAATTTATTTTGATGATGGTACAGCAGAGCAATCTGCCCATCACAACATTATAGCAGGCACAGATAAGGCGATTTCGTCGGGTGGATTAAGTTGCACCTATTATGCAAATACAGTTATAGATGCAATAAATGGGTTTAACATTAACAACTGGATGTCCTATGAGGAACAAACAGCAAAATATGAGCGGTGGCTTAACGCTGTTAAAAACGGTATGTCACAGACTGCATATGATTTGTGGAACGAAAAATATCCATTTATCTTAGAAGAGGCAAAGCAAAAGGGTACAACAAATATGTATGTTTGGCGAAACAGCATAACCGATAATTTCTTTGTAAACAGCGGTAATTTGATAGCAAGCTATGTTAAAGAAAGAGAAAGTACTGTTGAAAACAACACATGGGTTGATAGCTTTAATGATTTTGTTGACCCTGAAAATTATGATTATAGAATTAAAAAGAATTCGGAAATATTGAAAACTAATAATGAGATTTTGACAGAAGATTTCGATATTAATAAAATCGGTATTCAATTTGATGAATTTGATAAAGAGAAACTTACAACGGGAAGAAATTTCAGACAAACCTATCCACAAAACGGGGCATATGGAGTTGGAACATATAAGGTCGATTTTTCTTGGCAGCTTGCTTTTGGGGCAGATAAATATAGATTTGTTCTTGCCACGGACAGAGATTTCAAAAACATATTGATTGATGCTGAATCATCGGATAATACTTATCAGGTTGAAAGTCTTGGCTCTAATTATTCTGTTTATTACTGGAAGGTATTTGCCATAAATGATACAAGACAGCTTAAAAGCACATGGCCGGCGGATGGTGTTACATATGTTTTTACAACAGATAAATTTGACAGCTTAAACTTTGATTCATTGCGTTCTTCGATTGGAAATGTGGAAAAGGACATTCCAAATATTGTTGAGGGAACAGAAGCGGGAACATTCAAACTTGGAACTCTTGACAGAATCAACAGCAATCTGTCCATTGCAAAGAATGCCTTGAATTTCAAAAAAGGTACAGCACGGCAGGAGCTGATTAATGAAATAGAAAGTAAGCTTAATAATTCATTTTCGGATGAAGATATTTATGGCGGGTATGTAAACCTTGGAAACTATATTAAAGAAAAAAGCGACTGGAACGAGATTAAGACAGGTGGTTTTGAACTTAAAGACGGCGAAATTGTAATGTCGTCAAAACTTGCCGGAACGAAGGATCTTCCTCAGATTTCGAATGTAAATGTTAGTAACATTTCAAAAAATGTCTTGTTTTGTTTTAAAATGAAGGTTGATTATAGCATAGAAGATGATGCTCATTGGGCTGCTGTCGCAATACGAGGTGAGCCGTTTAGCAGAATGTGGAACCAATATAACTACTTTTTTGTGTTCAAGCCAAAACTGATTGAATTTCAAATAAGGAGTGCGGGTCAAACAGGTATTATAAAGACCTTTGAAAACAATTTCATCAAAAATGGACAATGGCATGATGTCACATTCGGTGCTGTGAACTGTGGATTTGGACAGTTAGTTTTATTGATTGTTGACGGACAGACGGTGTGCAGTTATTTTGATGATACAGCTTATCAGCTGCGTTTTAAGGGTGGACTAACATTTCTTGAGACAGCGGACGAAACATTGACTGTGAAAGCAGCCGAAGCACTTCTAAATAATTTTGATGAAGTGATTTATACTGCTAAGAAAGAAGGAGTATATAAACGTTGCAAGGAGTTTGTTTCAATTGCAGGGGAAGCTATGATATTAGCAAAGGACAGTTATAAATATTACTTTGCAGATGAAATAAAAACAATTTCTAACGGAAAGCCAACATTTAAAGATGGTGTGTACTATGTGCCTCTTTCTGTTATAGAAGGTGCTTTTGGAGAAAACCAGCAATTGAAACTAAGTGTGAAGGAAATTGATGGTGTTTCAATGGTTGACACTGACGATATAAAGAAGTATCTTAAAAAAGATGTTCTTATATATGATGAAGTAATCGCAATTTCTGAATTAGTTAACATAATGCCTGCAAACTTTACCTATCTGTTTAGTATTATTAGGCAGGGGATACAAAATATCAGTGAATTTTAAGATGGGAATGATATGAAGATGAAAAAACTATTATCAATTGTTCTTCTGGCATTTGTCGCACTATCTGCTGTGCAAACAGCATCCTTAGCAGCGGTAAACAGCCCTGAAATTAATATCATAAGCAAAGTATTAAAGGTTGACGGCTATACTTTGTCTGCAAAAGCAGACAGAGGGGTTTCGATTATTGTGACGAACCCAGGCTTTACACTGAGTGATGTGGGAAGTGTTGGGGCAGTGCAATATCAAGGAACAGCTGTCACAAGCACAAACGGTTATTTTTGCTTTTATATTAAGCTACATATTACCCCATCTTATGAAACGGGGGATATGAGCGTATTTATTGGCGGAGATGACTTCGGCGATTTCAAGACAACCACAACTCCGACAAGCACAGCTTATTATGCAACGGACGAAGCAAGGGATGAGGCATTGAGCAATATTATAGGGTCAAGCAGTGAGGCTGACTTAGAAGCTAAGCTTTTGCTTTATAAAAGAATTCTTGGGTATGATAATGCATTATTTAATGGTGTAAGTGCAGATAAGCTTTCTGAAATTTTGTTTCCAAAGCTTGCAAGCCTTAATATCAATATGAATACCATTCAGGATGTTATAGAACAATACTCCTTGTTGACAGCATATAACCAAGGGAAAAATGAGCTGTGCATGTTAAACGGAAGCTTTTTATATCCTGAGGCTTTAAAGCTTGATGAGGTAGATGCCAAATATGATTGTACAGCAAGTTCAATCTATTTCACAGGGCTTAGCAACACAGGCAGACAAAAGGTTATCGAAAGCCTTTTTGGTAAAAACTTTAAATCAATAGAAGATTTTCAAAAGCAGTTTATTAAAAGTACTGTTGCACTTGGGATAAATAACTTTAAAGATGATGGATATGCCCACATTGCAAAGGTGTTAACCGTTGACAATGCGGCGGCGACCGATATTAATATTAACAAATATTTTATTCTATCGAGTACTAAAAAAAGAGATGTAGATATTGCATTGCTTGACGAATCAATAAATGATGTTGCAACTCTTGAAACTGTGGTGTTACGACTTTGTGAGGACGATGAAGAGGTTGTGAAAGTATCATCACCAAGGACTGTGGGTGGCGGTGGTCTTTCGGTATCTACGCCAATTCCCGAGCAACCTGTTATCAACATCAAGCCAGCAGTTAAGTTTGATGATTTAAGTGACAATGGATGGGCAGAGGAAGCGATTTTAAGCTTATATAACAAAGGAATAGTTTCTGGGGTCTCGGAAAATAAATATGACCCAAATAGCTTTGTTACAAGGGAGCAATTAGCAAAAATGGTTTGTGTTGCATTTGGAATAGAAACGGCTGAGGATACTCAAATCAGCTTTAAGGATACCGAAAGCAGTATGTGGTATATGCAATACATTCGGTCGGCATATAAAGCAGAAATTGTTAAGGGTATCAGCCAAGAATATTTTGGAATAAATCAAAACATAACACGTCAGGACATTGCAGTTATCATTTATAGATGCCTTGATATTTCAGCAGATACAGAAAATCAAGTTAACTTTGATGATAAAAATAACATTGCAGAATATGCAATTGATGGTGTGAAAGCACTAAGTAGTATAAAAATTATAAATGGCTTTGATAATAACACCTTCAGACCTAATGATTTTTGTACAAGAGCGCAGGCGGCAAAAATAATATTTGAGGCATTAAAGCATAAGGAGGTAAGCAAATGATTAGAAAAATACGAAAATCAGCGATTACCTTAATATTGACTATTGCTTTTGTTGCTCAGATGTTGCCTGTTATGGGGGCAGACCAGGTTTTTGACCCATTTAATGGCAACAAGAATATAAATATTGTCTTTTTAGGTGGTTCAATAACCCTTTCGGCAGGATTTAGAGACCATATGAGCGATTATATAAAAAACACATATGAAGGTCTTGTAGCGGGAAGAAAAATAACCAGTCATAATGCAGGAATAGGCGGAACAAACTCACTTTATGGCTTGCTTAGATTGGAAAGAGATGTAATATCAAAAAATCCTGATATGGTTGTAATTGACTTTGCGGTAAACGACTTTGTTGATAACACCTCTGAGGATAAGACGAAGGATAATATTGAAGGTATAGTAAGAAGGTTACAAAGCCTTGAAAAGCCTCCGATAATTGTGTTTGTTTATACTGCAGGTCAGAACCTGAAAAATCTTTCAACAGCCCAGCACGAAATAGCAAAGCATTATAATATTGCTGAAATTGATTTTGTTAAAGCAATGAATGAGATTGGTTACACTATTGATAAAAGCAATGGCAGTATTGCAAAATATTATATAGATAACGTGCATCCAAATGTAGCAGGTCATAAGATTTGGGGAGACTATGCAATAAAACTGATTTCCGAAAATCCAAAGGCATACTTTAGACACCCAATTTTGCGTTCAAGCCCATACAGTGCTTCAAATAATTCAGGGATTAGCGCAAAATATGTATCAGCAGAGGATGCTTATAAAAGTGGAATGATGACGTTTGATGAAAATTCAGGAGTTGAGATTAAGAATAATATCTTGACTATGAATGGAAAAGGTGACAGCATCAAGTTTACCTTTCAAGATAATATATTTGCTTTCAGCGGAAGATTCAGGACGGACGGCGGTTATGCAAATTACGAAATAAGCAATTCTTCAAAAGCCGTAAGTGGTCAGGTAAGCTTTTACTCTGAGCTTAATATGGAGCAAATGATTTTGCCTATTACAAATTTGGCAAATGGCAGCCACGAACTCAAACTAACTGTAAGCAACGATACACCTACTGGAAGCACGGGGAATATTGTGTCATTCGCCGGTTTTTTCATAGGACAGTCTGCCAATACCTATCCTGAAAAGTATCCTGCAAATATGGTAATAAACAAATATGAAGAAGAGACAGCGAAAAGCACTGTTAAAAAAGCTGACAAATATATTGACTTTTTAAACGGCTTGAATATCATAGATACATCTAAAGATGGGTTCGATGCCGAATTAGAGCTAAGCAGAGCAGATTTTGCGCAGATAATGTGCAATATTTTGAGAATAAGCAATAACAAAGAGGAATTATGGTTGTCAGAATTTTTCGGAACTGATTATAATAATGTTTCAGTAGAGCCTGCCACTATTATTGAAAGCGTTTTTGAGGATGTTCCGGATAACAGCGATTTTTCCTTTGCGGTTAAGGTTTGTAATGAATTGGGTTTTATGAACGGAACATCACCGAACACCTTTGAGCCATATGCAAAAATGAAATCACTTCATTTCTTAAAGGTTATAATTAAGTTTCTTGGGTATGATGTAAACGCTGATTTATATGGCGGTTATCCGAATGGATACCTATATATGGGTAATGAGCTTGATATATTAAATGGTGTTAATTTTGGTAATGATGATAATTTAACATACAAAAATTTGGCAAGGATGCTGTATAATATTCAGGATGTTGAGCTTTTGAGAATTAACAAAGTATCATCAAACGGTGAAAAGGACAGCATAACGAACTATTATAAAGGCAAAGGAACCTTTTTGAATGAGGTTCTCGGAATCTATAAAGTAAGCGGACAAATGACGAAAAATATAGTAACCGACCTGAAAAACGGAATAAACAGTGGGACTATAACTGTTAGTGGCACTAACTGTTATTTAACAGAGGAATTGACGAATTATAATAAATTCATAGGAAGAGATGTAACAGCCTATTACCTTGATGATGATAAGAAAACGATAGTGTATATGGCACTAACCGAAAGGGACGAGGTAATTGAAATTAATGCAGATTTTTTTGTTTCCTATAACAATCACATTTTAGCCTATGAGGAAGGAAACAAAAGATATGAAGCTCGGCTTGCAAACAGCGCATCCGTAATCTATAACGGTGTTGCAGTCGATTCATACGACGAGAGTACCTTCGATTTTGAAAATGGCTTTATTAACCTTATCAAATCTCGCAGTTCATCTGATTATGATGTTGCCGTGGTTTATGATTATGCTGATTGGTATGTTGGCGGAGTGGATACGAAAGCTAAGAAAATCACCAGAAAATCAACAGGCGAAGCCTATAATGAAACAGCGGATGTGATAAATCTCGATGAGCTTAAATTTGTTTCATTGAGTGATGTCGAAAACAAGCCAATTAGCTTGGCTGAAATTAAAACGGGTGATATTTTAAGCGTAGCACGAAATGGCAATGTTGCAGACATTATTTGCTCGAAAAAACAAATAGTCGATTTTGAGATTAAAACTTATCAGCCATCACCTGATTTTATTATCTCGAATAATGAAAGAGAATATAAGCTAACAATGGCATACTCAAATTCAAGCGAAACACCAATAATAAAATTAGGAAATAAATATAATCTTTATTTAAACTATTTTGGCAAGGTTGTTTGGCTTGAAAGCTTAAACTCGGCAACCATTAAGGTGGGAGTGCTGTTTAAATCGCAATTAGCAACTGTCGGAATTTCAAAGCCTATAACTGTTAAAATTTTAAGCGAAGCAGGAATTGTTGAAACTCTTAATTTTGAATCCAAAGTGCGAGTTCTTACTCATATCGGTAGAAGATATATACTTACAGATTCGCAAGTTTTGTATGCCGCAATGGGTGGATATAGTGGCCTTGTTAGATATTCTGTAAATCAAGCCGGTAAAATAGACTATTTGGAATTCCCGCTAAGTGATAGAAATTTACATACAGAAAGTGGAAATATCTATACAACCGAAAGCCTTTATACTAAAACAGCAAGTATATTTATGTATAAAAAATGGATAGGATGCTTTTCGAACACCGATATCAGATTATTCTATAAAGATAAAATTACCACATATTTTTATATGCCAAGTGGCGAAGATGCCGAGGATTATTACAGCGTGTCAAAAAATCCGGATGATTTTATGATTAATGATAGTTCTTATGAAATGCAAATTTATTCAACCGATGATGAAACCGCAATGGCAGACTATGTAATAATCGGTGGAGATAACAGCACAACTGAGCTTGCATACACAAATATGTTTGTGGTTGATACGGTTTTAACAGCAATAGTAAATGATGAAGCAGTTGACGTAATTCGTGGCTATAAAATCAGAGGAACGACTGTTACAAATGCAGTGTTGTACAGCAGGCTTGGCGATACCACAACGGTAAGCGGAGAGTCAACCTCATATTTTTCCTCCTGCCCTGATTGGCTTAAAAGCAAGGACGCAAGCAATCAAGAAAGAAGGTATAAGCTTGCAAAGGGTGATGTAATCGCCTGCGAAATGAAATCAATGCAAAGTGGATTTGTTGACAAGGTATATGTGGTTTTCAAGGCTGATATGCTCTCTCCATATGAAAGCGGTTCAGAAAATTTAGGCTGGCTTGCAGGCACAACAAGTATTTTCGACCCAACAAAAAATTACGGAAATCCATATTTAATAAGCGGGGATGCTGTAAGTTCTGGTGCAAAATCCGGAACGGCTTATGGAAACCGTGTTATTATGGGATATGTTGTTCATTCCTTTGGAGATGTTGCAAGCTTTACAACGCAAAACTTAACAATCGGTGAGTATAACATAAGTGCGGCAGGGTATATGACCGAATATGCAAAAATTCAGACCTCAAATGCTTTTACTGTTAATTATGAGGGAAAAAATGTCACTGTTAAAAAGGCAGATGCTGGCGACATTAAGCCTTACAGTAATTACAGAAAAGACGCATCAAGACTTATGGTAATAACGGCTGGCAGTGATTATCGGCTATACCTGCTGCTAAACGGTGATTTAGATTAAAAAATATTATATTATGAAGGGGTGTTATGTAATGAGTTTAAAAAAAGGGTTAATCGGTATTGTCCTTGCTATGACATTGATTGTTCAGACATTGTCACTTAATTTTGTAGCTTATGCAGGATCGTTCACACTTGAAAGTGTTGCAAGGGAAGGAAGTAATTTTATATTTGCTTTTTCCGAAAATATTGGTGCTGGTTATGCAGACAAATTTACTGTAACTAATCTTGTAGGAGTTTCCCAGACAGACATTACAGTTTCAGTAGCAGCTAACGTTGCAACGGTAACTCTTGGTTCATCATTTGTGTATGGTGATACTAATCCGTATTTTATTGCTGTTGACGGTAGCTTATCTTCAGAGCTAAGCGATACGCTTGGTGCAAACAAAAAGTATCAATTCTATTTGAATGGGTATCAAAAGTCCTTCGGAACAGGGCTTACCAATACAGATTGGATATACAGAACTATTGCAACTAATGCAACAACAAATTATTTAAGCACAGTGAATGAAATGGGCAGGTTGACAGATAATACAACCGGGGTAGCTTATCCAGTACAACCTACCTTTGCTTACAAAAACAATTATTCGTCTTACAATCTTGGAAACACAACAACTGAATTCGATTATATGCGAACAGAAAATTGTCCTACTACTCCTACAGATTATGGATACGCAAATGTTTTCAGTGCATTTACAAGGTTTTCGGGCTTTAATGTTGTAGCAAGTGCTGCTAAATACAATGGTTACTTTTTTGAATCAACTTATAATGGTAGAGTATTAAAGCTTAGAAAAGTTGCTTTAGGTGCTGACGGAACAACAATGAATTATACACCTTTAGTGGCAATTGCTGGCACAATAACCAATACACAACTTCATTTGTTGGCTAACATAAAATATAAGTTTAAGATGATAACAACAGATGTTCCTACTGGAGTTAATATTAAAATTTACAGAGCGACATATACAAATGATGTGCTTGGCGAATATGTAAGCTTATGTGATTATACTGATACAAATGCACCTCTTACAAGTGGTGGCAGTGCATTTTTGGGTGGTTCTAATGCATATGGTGGACCAAGTGATACAGCAGTTAATAATCATTATATTGACAATATACTATATGCGCAAAACAGCTTTGAAGCATCCAAAACTAATAGTGATATTATATCTGAGTGGGCAACTGCTAAGTCGCAAATTAACCTTGTTACTCTTGGTGGTTCAATAACAGAAGGTGGAGGTTGGACGACTGCTGTTTCTAATTATTTGGCAACTGCTTCCGGAAAAACCGTTAACTTGTTTAACGCTGGCTTTGGCGGAACAGGCTCTGAATACGGCAATCTAAGGCTGTATGATGATGTTATCAGCAAAAATCCGGATGTTGTGTTTATTGACTATGCAGTAAATGACTTCCCATCGTGGGCTACTATGAACGGCAAGAGAAATTATATGACTTCTGTGGAAACCTTGGTCAGAAGATTAAAATCACTCCAAAATCCGCCGATGATATTCTTTGCGCATTTCACAATAGAGAGTATGTTAAAGGCAGACGCAGCATTCGAAAATAATGCTACATATTATGTTTCTGGTAATAATGTAAGCGGTCCGCTTCCAAAGGATGATTTTAATTTAGTAGCAAGCTATTATGGAATTCCTGTTATAGATGTTCACGACTATTTAGAGCAATTTGTAACTGTTTCTCCTGATTACTCAACCTTAACCGTAGATTACGGAACAACGGTTGCAAATGCCCTTACGCCTTATGTTTCAGATTACATAAATAATAATAATAATATTACTTATGGGGTTAATTACACATACGCACAGGCAATTGCCGAAGGCTCGATAAAGGCAATCCTTCCTGATACACTTCATGCGAACGCAATCGGGAAAGCCATATATGGCGATTTTATAGTCGGCAAATTAACCAATGACTTCAATTGTCAATTTAAGAATGTAGCAATTAAAGTTGCTCCTTTGACAGGACCTGCTTATGAAAAATTCTCACCAAAGAAAATTTTGGTTACAAATGAATGGCTTACAAATAACCCTGCTGTTACAATAACAGGAAACCCAACAATTGCAGATATAACACCTTCATTAGTAGGACAAATTCCGCAAAAGGGCGTAACGGTAACAACAACAGAACCAACCACAATCACATATAAATTCAGAGGTCATATCTTTTCAACAAGAGATATAAAACCAGCAGGAACAGCAGTTTTGGTTGATGACGTAACACCTTCGTTTTACGGCACAGACCTACAGCTTAGAAGAATGTTGTCACAAGACAACGAGCATACAGTGCAAATAACTATTCCTGCCGGAGCTAATTATACATTAAGAGAAATATTTCTCGATGAGGAAAACTTTATTTCAAACAAGCATATAGTTGAGTATAAAACAAACAAAATACTACCTATAGACATATCATTTTATGCAAATGCACAAGGTGGATATTATATAGCTGAAAAAAACGTCAGACCATTTTTATCCGGTAATACCGAGTTGATAAATTGGCAGGGTGTCAATATGGATAATGTTATAGAAAATATGGATTCAGAAGGTTTTTTATGGAACCCCACTGCAGGCGGAGGCATGGCAGCAAGCACCGGAGTATATGACTTCACATCTGCAAAAAATTACAGATACAGAATGATTTCAAACATTGGAACTCTTTCTAATTCTGAATATGCTATTGGCAAAAGCAAATCAATTGTTCCACTTGGAAATGTTTCGGGAAGTGCTGTTAAATTTGCTGCAATTTGTACGGCAAGTGCTGATTATCCAATTATAATAAACTATACAGATGGAACTTTTGAAACAAAATTGGTTGATTTGTCAGTTACAACAACAGATTTGACTGCGGATGGTTCACCAACATATATAAAAAACTTTGATTCCTTTAGTTCGTCATGGGCACAGGGCTGGGGTGGAAAGCTTATGGAATATACTGTTGCAACTAACCCGGCAAAGAAATTAAAATCAATTGATTTTACTCGTCCAATTGGTAACACAGCTACATTTACTGTTGCAGGCGTTGCGGTAGTGGTTTCAGACCAAGTTGGTATATATGACTTAGGATTAATTGATACTGCGAAGAATTCCCTAATCAGCAATGCAGCTTCCTATGCAGGACAGCAGGTAGGGCTAAAATACAGCTTGTATAATAATACAAACTCGGAAAAAAATGTTGTTGTGATTAGTGCAATTTATTCTGATGAAGCAAAAAGCACTTTAGTTGGAACATTATACAACACGTTTACAGTTCCGGCTGGAACTTGGCTATCAAACGCCAATGCGACAATTACGTTGCCAGACAATCTACCGGTTGGCTTTGTTATCAATTCATATGTTTGGGGTGGGCTCGATGGAATAAGCCCATTATCGGTAAGCTATAGCGAATATTAAACTTCTGTGTTGAGAAAAATATAAATAAATAATTTTTCAAAAGGCTTGCATTATATTTAAAATTTTGTAAGCCTTTTGGATATTATAACCAATAGGCGGTGGAGTAATGATAAAAAACAAAATGCTGAATATTTTTATAATTGTTGTATTTATTACGAATTGCTTTTTTTCGGTATCCATATCGGCAGATACAGGCTTTTATTTAGTGGATTCGTATACAAAGGATAAGGACATTTATGTTCGCTTTTCGCAGGAGGTGCTTCAATCAAATTTGCAACAAAGCATCAATATGATGGACAGCAATAATCAAAGTATTCAATTTAGCGTTTCAATTAATGCTCAAAATACAGCTGTAATAACACCAACACACATTAATATATTAGAAAAATATAAACTATCTATTCAAAGCACGCTTGTTTCGGCGACTAATGTTAATATTGATAAAGCGTATGAAATTGACATAGCGTTTAATGGTTTTAGCGAGGATTTTGGAACCGGATACAGTCAAGGTGATTGGATGTACAGAACAATTGTTTCATCAGCCACAACGAATTATGCACATATTAACAGTTTGGGTGAGCTTTTGGCAGTTGATAATAGTGGTGCATCTACATATACCTCGTCATATCCGCCCTTTGTATATAAGAAGAATTATACTGCCTATGATTATTCCGATGCTACATTGGAATTTGACTATAAGCGCTTAGATAATGCGACAGCGAATACCTATAATAATAAATTTATGGCATACACAAGATTTTATGGACTAAGAGTTTCAAGTTATGTATTCTATTCTTATGGATACTCATTGAATATACTTACTGATGGAACAAGCCTTACATTAGGGAAGTCGACTGATACAGCCTTGCCGTCAACACTGATTACAATGACTGGTGTGTCCTGTTCGTTAAACGAAAAGTATAGATTTAAGCTTATCACAAATGACGTTGAAACAGGAGTGAACATAAAGGTTTACAGAGCGACCTACACAGGTAACATGCTTGGTACATATTCTTTGATTTGTGATTATACGGATACAAGCAACCCGATTAAATCTGGAAGCTGTGCATTTTTTTCGTATCACGCAGTAAGCGCAAATAACAGTCATATGGTTGACAATGTTTCATACATTCCGGAAGATACGATAACTCAAGTTTTGTCAAAAGAAATTCATGTCAGCCCAAATGGCAATGACAATGCTAGCGGAACCATAAGCACTCCCTTGAAAACACTTTTGGGGGCAAAAACTGCTGTATCTTTGCTTAAAAACACTTACCCAAATCAACCTATTGACGTGATTTTTCATGAAGGTACATATAGGTTTAATTCTTCTGTAAACTTCACTGAAAGTGATTCGGGAACGAGCCTTGGTATGATAACATATAAAGCAGCAAATGGAGAAAAGGTTAAATTCAAGGCATCGAAGGTTTTGGATACAAGCACAATGAGCGTTGTTACGAATAGCTCCTTGTTGCAAAGAATTCCTGAAAATGCACGAGGGAAGGTATATAGCATTAATTTGCAAACTCAAGGCTTGACCTCAACGAATATTCTAGACATAGATGCAACAATTAACACAAAGGCTGATGTTGGACTGTTTTTGGATGATGAAGAGCAGTCGGTTTCTCAGTGGCCAAATGGCGATGATAATTATTCCACCTTTACAACGGTTAGTGTCGGAAGCTCAAATCTTGGTAGTGGCGGTGTGTTTACATATGACTCCGACCGTCCTGATAACTGGGGTAGTGCAAGCGATGCTTATGTTGAGGGCTATTGGAATTACGATTATATTATGGCACGTCGATTGATTTCGAGTATAGATACTTCTTCTAATAGGATAACTTTGACACAAGGCAACCTTACAACACATCCAACTATTTCAAAGCGTTGGAAGGTTCGTCATCTTTTAGAAGAGATTGACTTGCCGGGAGAATGGTATATTGACAGGGCCAATTTGATTTTATATTATTATCCGCCATATTCATTAGCAAACTCAAATCTTGAGCTTGCATATAATTATGACAATATTATAAAACTAACAGGAACTGATTATGTTAATTTTGAGGGTATTGAGTTTTCTCAAGCCTGTGGCAATGCAATTTATGCAACATCAAATGCAGATAACTGTGTCGTGAATAGATGTACATTTAGAGACATCGGTAATACTGCAATAAAACACCTTAATTATCCATATTCAAGCACGCTTTATGGCGACTACGATAATGTGGAGCCAACTGCAAAGCATGTTAAAGATGTGGGTAAGAACTGGCTTATTGAAAATAATATATTTTATAATATCGGAAACTGCGCTCTTTTAATTTACGGAGGTAACCTTGATACCTTTGAAGAAGGTAACAATGTTATTCGCAATAATTATTTCAATCGAAACAGCACAAAGTTTAAAACATATTCGGGTATTTCGCTATATGGATTTGCAAATAGGGTTGAAAATAATCTGTTTAACAATTCCTCTCAGGGCGTTATCACACATTCGGGTGCAGAGCACAGGATAAAATATAACGAAATTAACAATGTAACCTATGGCTCCACAGATGCAGGTGCAATTTATACGGGAAGAAGCATATTGACAAGGCGAGCAGAGATTGCATATAACTTTATAAAAAATACTCTGCCAACAAATTCGCTTCTTATTCCTCACAACAGAGCCATTTATTACGATGATGGCGTATGTGAGCAATATGCACACCATAATATTTTGTTAAATACAGACCAAGCAATTGCTATGGGTGGTTCGTCATTACAGGTGAATGATAACACAATCATCAACGCATTATCGGGTATTCGTGCTGCCGATTGGCCTTTTACTAACCAACAAAACAAGTATGTTAGGTGGCAAAATGCAGTAAGTAACGGAATGTCATCAATTGCCTACTCGCTTTGGAATCAAAGGTATCCTTTGATTTTATCTGAAGCGGCAAACAAGGATACCACAAGTGTGTATTGTTGGAATTTGAAGATTAAGGATAATTTTTTTGTCAACAGCGGAAACACGATTGAAAGCTATGTTGCCAATCGCAATGGCATAGTTAACAATACATATGCTTCGACTTTTTCCGATTTTGTTGATGAGGAAAATTATGATTATAGAATTAAAAGCAATTCGTCCATATTAAGCACACGTCCTAATTTGCTTAGCGAAAGCTTTAACATTAATGCAATCGGAATTCAATTTAATGAATTTGATAAAACGAGAATTGTAAGCAATACAGGCTTTAACAAAATATATCCACAAAATGCAGCATCGGGTGTGGGAAATTCGAATATTGAGTTTACTTGGGAATATTCTTTGGGCGCAGATAAATATAAATTTGTTTTGGCAACAGACAAGGATTTTAAAAACATTGTTATAAATGAAGATGTTTATGGTAACACATATAAAATTGATACACTTTCTTCCGATTATTCAAAGTATTATTGGAAGGTATATGCGATAAATGAAACAAGACAGCTCAATTCATCTTGGGAAAGTGAAGGTCAGGCATACTCGTTTTTTACACAGCCTATGGAGAACTATTTGTTTTTGTCGGATTTGCATTTCGAAAATTCATTTAATGAGCGAGTTTATGACATTAACCTATACAAAGGAGCCCAGCTTTTGTTAAAGGGCGATTTTATAAAGTATGGCAGCGGACAAAATCCCTTTGTTATTGTGGTTGCAATATACTCGGGAAATAAGCTGATAGCAACTGATGTTGAATATTGCACTAATAATGTAACGCAAGCGAACACGACTATTGGCAGCTTCACTATTCCGAGTGATTTGCCTGAGAATTCAAGTGTAAAAATTCTTAAATTCTTAAATTTTGAAAATTTAGTACCTGTTGATGATGTGATTATATAATTTACTTTGGAGAGTTCGTATGCTTTTTGTTGAAAAGGTTAAAGGGATGCTGAGTGTTGGCGTTTATAATAATGCCATCCTTGAAAATATCAAATGCTTTGCAAATGAAAGCTTTAAGGCAGCAATTTCAGGAGGTAGCAGTGGCGGCGAAATATATTGCACCACTTTTTGCGGTGGATATGCCAAGTTGTCAGGTGCGGTGCTTGCAATAACAACTAATGAAAACCCATATCTGTGTTGCTCTGAGGTATATGCGGTGTCTTCTGCGAAGGGGATTATTGCTATTTTTCAAAAAAGTTTTATAAAATTGATGATGCATAAAGGATATCATTTGGTTTTGATAATAATTAGGTAGAGATAATAAACTTCTTTCCGATAAATGATGGTGAAATAATCCTTGGAGATACAACGAAATATTTTTCAGCAGGAAGCAGGCAAACAAAAAAAGATTAGTTTAGATGAAATTTACATGGAGGATGATAAGCGTGATTAACATAGGTAAAAATTCAATATTGTGCTGCTTAGGTTCAAGCATAACACAGCATGGCTGGTGGGTATATGAGGTTATGGATTATATCGCACGCTTTCGTAGCGAAGAAAAAATTAAGGTTTATAATTGTGGTGTTGGCGGCGATACGGCAAATTGGGCAAGATATCGTTTGGTTGATGATGTTTTGTGGTTTAATCCGACTCATGTATTTATTATGTTTGGTGCAAATGACATTAAAAGAGAACTTTATTTGCCGAGCATAGATGAAACTGATGAAATTCTTGTAAAGAGGCAAGAAGCAATAAGAGTCTTTGAAAAAAGCACAAGAGAGATTGCCACTAAATTAAAGTCAAAAAACATTGAGGTAATTTTGGGTGCAGCGGCTCCTTATGATGAAATTCAGGAGTGTAACACAGAAAACCTTAAAAAATGCAATGAAGGTTTGAAAAAATGTGCAAAAATAATGCAGGAGATTGCCACCGAATTAGATTGCGGTTTTGTTAATATAAATAAAGAATTCTCTGATGTTAAGAAAAAATGGGACAAAAACAAGGAATGGCTTTATAAGCAAGACCGTGTTCATCTACTGCCTGAAGGTTATCGAATTATTGGAAAAATTTTCTTAAAGAATATGGGCTTTGATGTTACATTTCCAAATTCAAAGGATGAATATGAAAAGAACCTTACACCCGAAAACATAATGAATAATCGGCGTTTTGATTTGGAACAGATAATCAGAGATGTTGCGTATATTAAATGGGGATGGTTCAACCCTATTCATGGAAATGCAACAGACGAGCAGGATATGATGATTCAGCTTTTAGAAAAATATGCGGATTCAAATTGCGAGCAATGGTTAAGGGATGCTATTAGCCACTATTTGCTTTATAAAGATAAATTCGATGAAATGAGATATAATTTAATAAGAGCAACCGAAATGTTATATTAAACATAATAAATACCATTTTAGCAATTTTTATTGGTTCTTATGTAAATAAAAAAACAAAACCGCTCCAATGGATAATCCCATAGGAGCGATTTTTTATAATATCGGTTCAATTCTTCTTGATAAAAGCATTATGCCTAAAGCATTAGATAACTTATTACAGACGAAGAATAGAATTTAATCAGCTTTTCCATAATCTTCATCAAACATATTTGCCTTTTTCTTTCGATATTCATGGGGGGTAACCTTACATTCTTTTATAAAAGCTTTATTAAAGGTGCTTTGATTCCAAAAACCGGAAAGATACATAATTTCTGTAACGCTGTGTTCGGTTTGCATTAAAAGCTGGCATGCATAGCGAACACGTAATTTGTTTATATAGGTTCTGAAATTACAATTAAATTTGTTTGAAAAAATTCGGGCAATATAAGTTTTACTGATACAAAGCTTTTTTGATATTGTATAAATCGAAATATCTTCCAGATAATGATTCATACAATACAGTATAACCTTTTGAGATGTATTTAATTGTGTGTTCGCAATATCAACAAATTCCAAGCAGTCAAAAATTTCGCCGATAAAAGCCTTGATATATGCATTTAAGTTAATTTTATGAAACGCTGTGGTTTTTTCCTGTGTTTCAAACATATACTCAAATAATTGCGGAATACATTTCGGAATTTCATTTGCTCTTAGATATGGCTTTATGGGTTTTTTTGAAGTGAAAATATCATTAAATTTAGGGAATAATATAGGATCAAACATAAGGCAATACAATTCGGCATTTGTTTTTTCGGAGCTGTGAATAATATATGGTAAAATAACGTATAGTTCCCCTGCTTCGAGTATTATATCATTTCCGTCGATACAGGTTTTGAAGCTTCCTTCTTTAACATATACGAATTCAAGCTGTTTATGAAGCATATTTGGAAAGCTTTTAATCGTCTTTTGCTTTTTAAGCACTATATCTTTTGTTATTTCTTCATATACACTAACCATATTTACCTCCAAGAAGCACTTATTGACTAATGTGCCAATAAAGACAATCCGGAAGCAGATGGTATATTCTTCATGTTACACATGCACTTCCGCAAAAGACTGGCATTGACGAATGTGCAGTTTATGGTGATTATTTCTATCTTGAGGCATTGACAAGATATCTGAAGCTAAATTGGAAACGTTATTGGTAAAAATTCCGAATATAAAAGGAGCTATACAATGAGTGTATTAAAAGAATTTACTGCTGATAAGCTTGCTGTGAAGGTTATGGAAACGAGAGCGGCAATGGGTGTAATAGCAGGTAGTGAAATTGCTGATAGAATTAGAGAACTCCAAGGTGTTAAAGACGAAATAAATATTATTTTTGCAGCCGCACCCTCTCAAAACGAAGTTCTTGAAACTTTAGTGAATGCAAAAGGTATTGACTGGTCAAAAGTTAACGCTTTTCATATGGACGAATATGTAGGACTTCCCTCATCCGCACCACAGGGGTTTGGAAATTTTCTGAAAAGCAGAATTTTCAGCAAGCTAAATTTTAGAAGTGTGTCATATATTGACGGCTGTGCGGAGAATCTTGAAGATGAGTGCATCCGTTACAGCGAATTGCTGAAAAACAATCCAATTGATATTGTATGTATGGGAATAGGGGAGAATGGACATATTGCATTCAACGACCCTTGGGTTGCGGAATTTAATGATAAGATGATTGTTAAAGCTGTGGAGCTTGATGAGGTTTGTCGTCAGCAACAGGTTAATGACGGGTGCTTCGAAAAATTATCTGATGTTCCACAAAAAGCTTTAACCCTAACAATACCGACTCTTATGAGCGGAAAATATATTTTTTGCAGCGTTCCTGCTAAAACAAAAGCTCAGGCGGTACAAAACACCGTAAAGGGCGAGATAAGCGAAAAATGTCCCGCAACTATACTCAGAAAGCACAAGAATGCGATTTTGTATTGCGATGCTGATAGTGGTATTAATATTCTATAATATAATTGGGTTTCGTCAGAAACTGAAACATAATGGAAAAGAGTGAGGGTAAGCTGATATGATAAAGATAACCAACGGGAGAATAATTGCAAACGATGAAGTTATATCAGGGAAATCACTGTATATCTCGGGTGACAAGATATTTTGCGTAACAGATGAAAACTTGACATTTGATAAGGAAATTGATGCCCGAGAGAATTATGTATCGGCAGGATTTATAGACATGCATACTCATGGCGGCGGTGGTTATGATTTTATGGATGGCGGAGTTACACCCATTGAAAAAGCAATGAAGCTTCATCTGTCACATGGAACCACATCGATTATGCCCACCACGCTTACAAGCACAGTTGAAACATTAAAATATTGTTTATCAGATATAAAAAAAGCTATGAGCTTAAAGGATGATTTACCTAATATAATAGGAGTACATTTGGAAGGGCCTTATTTTTCAATTAATCAGTGTGGTGCTCAAAATCCTAATTACATTAAGAATCCTGATAAAGAGGAATATGAAGATATTATCGAGTTTGCGGAAGGCATTATAAAAAGATGGAGCTTTGCTCCAGAACTGCCGGGTAGTGAGGATTTTTGCAAAACGCTTGTTAAGAATGGCATAATTCCATCTGTTGCACACAGCAATGCGACGTATCAGGAAGTAAAAATAGTGCATGAGCTTGGCTGTAAGCTTATTACTCATTTTTATTCGGCAATGTCAAGCATTATCCGAAAAGACGGATATAGATTGCTTGGCGTTGTTGAGTCGGCATATTTGCTCGACGATATGGCAGTTGAGATTATAGCGGATGGAATGCATCTTCCACCAGAGCTTTTACGTATGATTTGCAAGTTAAAAAATATGGATAACATATGTCTTGTAACAGACTCAATGAGGGGAGCGGGAATGAGCGAAGGAATATCTTTGCTTGGCAGAAACGGAGAAGGCTTGCCTTGTATTATAGAGGATGGTGTAGCAAAGCTGATTGACAGGTCGGCATTTGCGGGTAGCGTAGCAACTGCTGACAGACTGGTTAGAACGATGATAAAAGACGCAGGCATTAGTATTGAAAACGCAGTGAAGATGATTACGAAAAACCCTGCTGAAATTTTAGGATTAAATAGAAAAGGCGATATAAAAGAGGGATTTGATGCGGATATTATAATATTTGATGAGAATATTAACATCAAGAATGTGATTGTAATGGGGCGAAGCATAAACATTTAATTGCGGATGACATTGTTAATTATACTATTAGAAAGGATTGAACTGCTTGTATATTATTAAAAAAGAGAACTTTAGCGATGCTAAAAATTTGTATATAAAAAATTACCTGTGGATTGATAACGGTTATAATCCAAATGTGCGGGTAAAATTGATATATGATGAAATAGGATTTTTAATTAAATTTATGGTATATGAAACTAATCCGCAAGCCGAATATTGTGAGCATTTCTCACCGGTAAACAATGATAGCTGTGTTGAATGGTTTGTCAATTTTCAGCCTGAAACAAACGAAGGTTATTTCAATTTTGAAACAAATTCAAAAGGAATTATGAATGTATGCTTCAGAAAATCACGGAATGAGAAAATTGGTTTTTTGAGTCTTGAAGATATTAAGTCCTTTAATATTGATACAGTAATTTACGATGACCATTGGGAAATTCAATATAAAATACCTTTTGAGTTTATTAAAAAATTCATTCCGGATTTTTATATGGGAAACGGCAAAATTATAAAAGCTAATTTTTATAAATGCGGCGACAAAACATTTGCTGAGCATTATGCTTGTTGGAATATGATAGAATGTGATAGCCCAGACTTTCACAGACCGGAGTATTTCGGAGAACTGAAAGTAGAATAAAGGAAGCACAGATTTAATCTGTGCTTCCTAACTATTTTTTTAATAAAACCCATAAAAAGTTAATACCTTATTTGAGTTATTTTTGTTGAAATACTCTTTCTCCGTTAAAAATTACAGTTTTAACATTAAACCAATTATCCACCAAAACCAAATTGGCAATATTGCCTTTTTTGATTTGACCCTTATCGCTTATTTTGAGTAGTTTTGCAGGATTAAGCGAGGCGTACTTAAATACATCGCATACGGAACATCCCGTATGTACCATCATGTTTTGACAAGCTATGTCCAGAGTAAGCTTTGAACCTGCAATTTCACCATTAAAATCAAAATTGATATCCTTTGCGTCTTCGCAACCAGCTATAGGAGGACCGTTAAAGACACATGCGTCTGATATCAGTATAATTTTGCTCTTCCCCTTAATTTTCTCTATCAGCCGAAGCATATAAGGATCCACATGTATTCCTTTAGAATCACATATTAACTCTGCATAAATATCATCGTGATAATTAACGGTTTCGTCTACGCAAACACCACGACATTCCGGATATTTTTCCAAATTTCCGGTTGCATTTGTGTGGTGTGTTGCAAGGCATAATCCGTATGGTATAAGTGTTTCAATCTGTTGTGGAGAAGCTTTACTGTGTGCTACTGAAAATATTATGCTTGGTATTTCTTTACTTACATCGCACACAAAATCTTCGATATTTTCTCTTTCGGGTGCTACGCACCAAATTTTTGCAGAATCCTTTACGGCTTCTAGTATTTCAGAATAATCCTCTTTTTTAATGCTGCCTTTCCAATGATTATTATCCCTATCACAGCCAAATTCAGGATTAAGATAAGGCCCTTCCATATAATAGCCTGCTATGTTCGGGCATAAGCCTGCACTTTTTGCTTCATCAATTTTATGAATTGAACTAATATATTCCCCCTTGGACATATTAAAATAAAGTGCGGGAAGAACATCTGTAACACCATGACACAATAAAAATTGTGATGCTTTTACAGGATCGTCATAAAAATAGCTGTCGCCACCTGCGTGTGTATGTATATCAATAAGACCGGGACCTACAAAATTTCCTTCAGCATCAATTATTTCATCACAATAGGATAAAGGTATATCAACACCAAAATCTATTATTCGCCCGTCTTTTAAAATTATTGTCGCATTTGGTATATAATGGTCAGGCATAACAAGTACTGTGTTTGTTATAGCTTTCATAATAGAACCTCCTAATGATAAAATAATATGCGGTGATTGCGTTTTTACTTTACAGTAAATTCAAAAAACTTACTGTAAAGTAAAAAATATTTAAATTATGTATTGGTGTACACAAGAGCTTATGGTTCTTTTGGAGTATAAAATCAATACCCTACCTTTTCCCAACATTCGAATGGTGCAGCAATTTCCTCACTAACATAAACTTGTGTTTTCATAAGCTGAAGCATGGAACTTGGCACCAAAGGTGTTACCGGTCCGTGAAGTACCAGTCTGGAAGTCATTCGTTGCCATGATGAAAATGTATTGTTCGTAAGCAGGGCGTGCACCTCAATACGCTCTCTTGAATTAAAAACATCAATAGGACCAATTGTTGCGGCTTTCGGAGGAACATCGGCAATATACCCTGACTGCCCGAATACCCCATGAAGAGAATTTTGAGCTACGGTAAGAGGGTGAAGACTAACTATGCGTGCTTCCTGCTGTAAATATTCATCCATGCTGTCTGTTATGAATTCTTCAACAGGATCTATAAATGCCATATGCCCTGTCCAACCGGGAGATGAGCTGCAAAGATCAGCACCGCCCTCGCCGCATTCAGTAATCATTTTAGAATAACATTTAATATTTTTATTTGTTGGATAGTGGACATTTTCAAGAGGCATACGCAGTTTTTCGTCTATTTGGAAAACAAGATATTTCAGCATTGAATGAGCAAAGCCTGCTTTGTATGTTTCGGGTGCAATATTTCCCATGTCATCTGCCCACTCATCCATTGCAAAGATATGAACATTTCTGCAATTAACATTAAAATAATTTATTAATTGAGCCAAGGGAATATATGTTTCCGGTTCCGGATTTCCTAATATAAGCGTCAATTTTTTGTTTTGTTCATCTGATTCCTTTATTCTGGTAAACAGTGTAGAAATCAAAACGGGATGAGGGTTCATTAATACCTTGATGTTGAAATCAGGATTACTGTGCTTTTCCAAATCCTTACCACTTATTTTTCTTAGTTTTTCACAGATAGCCCTGTCCTTAAACGGAACAAAATTAGCTGGAGTAAAATTAAAGTCCGTTGCTGGGTCGAAAGTAATGTTTTTCATATTGACTCTCCTTTTTGAATGAATATTTTTTCGTAAATTCAAAATACGATAATATTTCGAATTAATTTTATATATGTTTCGATATAATTATAATACATTTCGGTTATCGTGTCAATACTTAACTGTTTTTTGGTTTAAGCAAAGTTTCTCAAATATTTGAAAGGATATCGGTAAGTTAGTTCAAATCTTATAGGGAACTATTGATAACTAAAACAAAATATAACATAATTATATCCAAACACAAATAAAATAAGATGATTTGTAGATTAAGTTATAACATCGTAATGAAGGAATTGTATAATTTGTTTGTTGTTGCTGAATTTCTTGCCGCTTTTGGTGCAGTTTTTACTATTGTTATACTTATTGCAATTGGTTTTTTTCTTGGACATTTTGGTAAAATTAATGAGGAAATTTCTAAGTTTATAACATGTCTTGTACTAAATGTAAGCTTACCGTGTCTTATGGCTTTTACTATTTTAACATCATTTGATGTAATTGAATTAAATACTATTCCGAAGTCCATTGCGGTTCCGCTTTTTTCTATCATTATCGTTTATATTGCGGGTTTTAATATTGTTAAAATAACAAACCCCCGCGAGGGCAGATTTGGTCAGATGGTAACTCAGACGGCACAAAACAATACTATTTTTATGGGATTGCCTGTTAATATTGCAACGCTCGGGGCTTACAAAAATTAAGTTTGATAAGGATATCTTTATAGGTTTGCTTTGCAGGTTTATTGTAGTACCATCAATCAGCATTTTAATTTTTTATATTTACGGCATTAAGGGTTTAATGTTTAATGTATTTGTTATCCAGTCTTTTATGCCTGTAATGTCAAATAGCACTATTGTTGCCGAGCAATATGGTGCAGATAGCTATTATGCCGCTGTTATGACTGGTGTTTCAACTGTTTTGTCATTGTTGTTATTGCCTTTTGTTCGTATTATTTTTATTAAATAATAAATTTATTTTAAGGATATGCTTGATTTTATCGGCATTTCAAGGTTTCACCTTTGTATGAAGTGCTGTGAGTTTTTGCAAAATTTAGCAAATACGAATTGTGGGGAGCTGTTTGCTATGATGATAGAAACTTTAAAATCAAAAATTTCATATCCTTTGCCGAAAATAGGTATGAGAAATATAAAAAGTGCGTTTGCCGTTATAGTTTGTTTTGCGGTTTGGCAAGCTATAAGACTTGTTTTTCCGAATATTGAATTTCATCCGCTATATGCTTATGTTTCGGTTGTTCTTGCAATGCGTGATACCACGGAAAACTCTATTGCATATGGGAAAATTCGGTTAAAAGGGACTTTAATAGGTTTGGTAATCGCATTGATTTCTATATCTGTAAGTGACAAGCTTCATTTTTCTTACATAATGAATACATAAAAATTATCTTGGAAGTTATTATTATTGCTCTTGGAATAATTCTCTCCTTGTATATATCTTGTATTTTCAAATGCGAAAACCTGTGTGCTATCGCCACTGTAGTATTTTTAGTTTGTATAATACGTTACAACACTGAAAATCGATACGTGTACGCACTTTTTAGAACAATGGAAACAATTATTGGAATTGCAATATCAGTTATTGTAAACAAATATTTTTTCCCTTTCAAGAAAAAGCAGTCGGTGGATTGAATTCTAGAGGAGAATGAAGAGAGTTGCCGAGATTATGGTAATGGGTGAAAAATAATATAGAATAATATAAGGTTTTGTGTTATAATCGTAACATAATAGTACGAAAGGAAGATGAAACATGGATATAGATGAAAGAAAACAAAAAATAATTGAGCTTGTAAGCAAAAACGGAAGGGTTAAGGTGAATGAGCTTAGTGAGATGTTTAACATTTCGGATGTAACAATACTGATGTGATACAATAAAAATGGACACTCCAAAAGATGAGAGCTATGATATAATTATAGCAACGAAATGGAGTGTTGGAAATGAACAAAAAAGTCAGCAGAGAGGTAAAGCTTACATATATTGAGCAG